>JGI994J12354_10003082_pt1 | contig 15790 bp, 14 predicted proteins | sample IntmicLarv3ML3BL_FD_12354 | JGI IMG/M metagenome (IMG submission 12354)
AGCTCCGCCTCGGGATTGTCCAGCACGCAGATGGTCGCATTGATGACCTCCCGCAGGTTATGCGGCGGAATGTTCGTCGTCATGCCCACGGCGATGCCCGACGAGCCATTGACCAACAGGTTCGGGAAGCGGGACGGCACCACCATCGGCTCCTGCTTCGTCTCGTCGAAGTTCGGCTTCCAGTCTACCGTGTCCTTGTCCAAGTCCCGCATGAGCTCGTTGGAGAGTTTCGACAAACGCGCCTCGGTGTAACGATAGGCGGCGGCGGGGTCGCCGTCGATTGAGCCGAAGTTGCCGTGCCCGTCCACGAGCTTATAGCGCATGGAAAAGTCCTGCGCCAGACGCACGAGCGCATCGTAAACCGACGCATCACCGTGCGGATGGTAGTTACCCAGCACGTCGCCCACGCAGGTGGCTGACTTGCGAAACGCCCGGTCGCTGGTGAGGTTGTTTTCATACATGGAGTACAAAATTCGCCGATGCACAGGCTTGAGGCCGTCGCGCACGTCGGGCAGGGCGCGGCCTACAATGACGCTCATGGCGTAGTCAATATAGGCCTCTTCCATCTCTTTTTCGAGATAAATCTCTTTGATTTTTTGATTCGGGAACGAAATATCCCGCTGCTGTTCGTCTGCCATTTTAATAAAACCTCCAGTTTTTAAGGAGTCTTTTTTTATGTTTGGTTCGCCCTCACAGGCGAGGGTTATTGTATTTTTTGCGCAGGCTCTTCAATCAGTGCTTCTTTTTTCTCAAGTTTCGCTTGAGGCGAGTTCATTTTTTGTGCTCAAAAAAACGAACCAAAAAAAGCTTTTTTCCACCGTCCTGCTGTTCCATTTCGGGCATGCACGGGGATGCCCTCATGGGCAGAGACGGCGGGGCAACGCTTGCCAAAAGAAGAACGTTACATAGAAACGCCAGATGCTGCGGTGTATGGCGGTGAAAATGTTGCCTGTGCGGTGGAGGCAAGTCGGGCTGTGCCCTCTTGCGGTGGGAATTTACAATTATGCGCAATTGGCGGGTGCCTCCGTCTGTCATTCTGAGTGGAACGAAGAATCTTAGCGCAAGAAGAAATAGATTGCGGCTCAGCCGCTACACATCCACATTTGCCTTCCCCGCATTTTTCTCGATATACTCCCGCCGCGGCTCGACCTTCTCGCCCATGAGCAGGGTGAAAATCTCGTCTGCCTGCACGGCATCCTTCATCGTGATGCGCTTGAGCGTACGGGTTTCCGGGTTCATCGTCGTGTCCCAGAGCTCCTGCGGATCCATCTCGCCCAGACCCTTGTTGCGGCCGATATCAATGCGCGCATTGGGATTGTCGCCGCGCATTTCGGCGGAAATCACGTCCCGCTCCGCCTCGGAGAAGGCATAGCGCGTCACCTTGCCGCGGCTGAGCTTGAACAGCGGCGGCATCGCTGCATACACATACCCGCCCTCGATGAGCGGCCGCATGAAGCGGAAGAAAAACGTCAGCAGCAGCGTGCGGATATGGCTGCCGTCCACGTCGGCGTCTGCCATGATGACGACTTTGTGATAGCGCAGGCGCTCTGCGTCGAAGTCCTCGCCGATGCCGGCACCCAGCGCCATAATCACCGGAATGAGCTTTTCGTTATTGTAAACCTTGTCCGCCCGCGCCTTTTCCACGTTGAGCATTTTGCCCCACAGCGGCAAAATCGCCTGATACTGCGAGTCACGCCCCAGCTTTGCCGAGCCGCCGGCGGAGTCGCCCTCGACGATGTAAACTTCGGTGAGTGCGGGGTCGCGCTCGTTGCAGTCGGAGAGCTTGCCCGGCAGGGTCGAGCCCTCCAGCGCATTTTTTCGCCGCACGCTCTCGCGGGCGCGCTTGGCGGCCTCTCTGGCGCGCGCCGCCATCAGCGCCTTTTCCATAATCGCCTTAGCCACCGCCGGGTGCTCCTCGAGGTATTCATCCAACTTTTCGGACACGATTTTGTCCACCAACGTTTTAATCTCTGCATTGCCGAGCTTTGCCTTGGTCTGCCCCTCGAACTGCGCCTCGACGAGCTTCACGGAAATGACGCAGATGAGCCCCTCGCGATAGTCCTCGCCCTTGAGCGTCTCCTCCGGCTTGATGAAGCCCCGCTTGAGCCCGTATGCGTTGAGTGTGCGCGTAAGCGCCTGCTTAAAGCCGGTTTCGTGCATGCCGCCCTCGGGGGTGTTGATGTTGTTTGCAAACGAAATGATGATTTCGTTGAACGAATCGTTGTATTGCAGCGCAATTTCCGCCATCGAATCCTCGCGGGCGCCGCTGACGTAAATCACCTCGTCAAAGAGCGCTTCCTTGTTCTTGCCGATAAACTCAACGAAGGAGCGGATGCCGCCCTCGTAGCACATGTCGTCGTGCCGCTCCTGCCCGGGGCGCAAATCCTGCGTGATGATGCGCAGTCCTGCGTTCAAGAACGCCTGCTCCCGCATGCGGGTGTGCAGGATGTCGTACTCGTAGATGTTCGTGTCGAAAATTTCATCGTCCGGTTTGAAGGACACTTTTGTGCCGTGCTTGTCGCTCGTGCCGGTTATCGTCATGCCCATCGTCACGTCGCCGCGAGCGAACTCCATGCGGTGGACGCTGCCTTCCTTGTACACCTCAACGGTGAGCCACTCCGACAGGGCGTTGACTACGCTCGCGCCCACGCCGTGCAGGCCGCCGGAGACCTTGTAGCCGCCGCCGCCGAACTTGCCGCCCGCATGCAAAATCGTGTACACGACCTCGAGCGCAGGCTTGCCCGTCTGCGCTTGAATGTCCACGGGGATGCCGCGGCCGTTGTCCTCGATGGTGATGGTGCCGTCGGCCTCGATGGTCACGTGAATCAAATCGCAAAAACCCGCCATCGCTTCGTCGATGGCGTTGTCCACAATTTCGTACACCAGATGGTGCAGACCGGAGGAGGAGGTGGAGCCGATGTACATGCCCGGGCGCTTACGTACGGCCTCCAGACCCTCCAGCACTTGAATTTCCTCTGCGCCATAGGCATGGTCAACCTGCGTGGAGCTCAGCTCCTGCAATGCGCCGTCCTCTTGCCCAATCAATTCATTTTCGCTCATATCAATCCAATTCCTTTCTGGGAATATCTCTTATACTAAGCTATCCCGCCGGTGCGCCCGTCCGCCGCCCGCCGTGCGAGTGTGCGGGAGGAGACCGCCGAGAGATAGTTGTTCTTCTGTGTAATGACCACGCTGCGGGGAATGTCGTCCCCCAGCACCGTGAGTGCGCCGGTGCGCTCCGCCTGCTGCAAGTAATCCCGGCTGCGCTTTTCATAGGACATGTTGTCCAGGTCGAAAATGCCGATAATCTCCTCGTGCCGCAGCACCACGCCCGAGCCGATGTGCAAATACATCAGCGGCGGCGGCTAATCGCCGCAACAATCGCAAGGATCACCAGCGCCGCAATCCCGCCGATAAAGTTTAGACCCACGCTCATCATTTCTTTTCCTTTCTTCTCTTATCGACTGTTCATCACAACGGCGATGATAAGAATAACCAAAACCACGATACCGACCACAAAAATCAAACTCATACCCATCATAAAAAGTCATCTCCTTCTTTCGCTTTCTGCGTTTTCTTCCGCGCCAGCCACGCAGCGCTCGCCCACATGCCGAGGACAGGCGGCAGCAGCAGCGCAAGCACAATCACTAAAATCACACGCTCCGGCTGGCTCATATCCTGCGGCAGTCCCACCGCAAGCACGACGGCCGCCAGCACTGCGGCGATGCCCGTGCCGACCATGCGCCACGGCCGTTTGTCGTCCGCTTCGGCAAGCTTCGCCTGCTTGCGAAAACCCCAGTAGCAGGTGTACATCACGTACAAAACCGTCCCGACCGAAATCTTCGTCAAAAACGAAACCGCCACCGCAAGCCCCGCAACAGCGACAATCGCCATTTTGTGCGGCCGTTTTTTCTTTCCGAAATCAAGCAGAATGAAAAAGAAAATCAGCGGCACAAGCTCCCTTATGGTCTCTGTCATGCGACCTCCCGTTTTCTCTTCCGCTTCAGCCAAAGCACGCTCGCCCACATGCCGAGGTCAGAGCCGATAAAAACAACAGCGGTGAGCAGCACGAGCACAGCAATCGTATGCTCCGCACCCAACAGCAGCCGCAAAACAGCGTACGCCGCCAGTGCTGCGGCAAAGAGGAGAGAGAAAAGCTTGGGCATAAAAAGCATATCTCCGCTCGTGTTAATTGTGTAAACCCTGTGATGCTGAAGAAATCCATGCGTGAATAAATACACCACAACATAAAGGAACCCGTGGTCAATCAGCGCCAACACAGCCATCAGTGCCACCATAGCGGAAATTTGCTTTGCGCCGCGCGGGCGAAGCCCGCAAGCGTAAAGAAAGACTAGAAGAAATACAGATTTTACCAAAATTTGCGCCATTTTTTCACCTATTCCCTCTCCCAAATCTGCCCCTGCTCCACGTAAAACAGCTTCGTTTCCTTCAAATCCCGCATGCCCTCGTCCGTGCAGCAGCTGATGAACACCTGCCCCTCGCTGATACGCTCGCGCACAAAGGCCTGCCGGTTTTCGTCCAGCTCTGAGAGCACGTCATCGAGCAGTAAAATCGGATATGCGCCGAACTCCTCAAAGTGAATTTCCCGCTCCGCGAGCTTGAGCGCCAGCGCCGAGGTGCGCGCCTGCCCCTGCGAGGCGAATTTTCGCGCATCGGCGCCGTCGAGCGTCACCATCAAGTCGTCCTTGTGCGGGCCGGAGAGGCACTGGCGGGATTTCAACTCCGCCTCTCGATGGCGCAGTGCATGCTCCGTCAGCTGCTCGGCAATCACGTGCAAATCCCCCAACGGGTCGGCCACGGCGGAGACGGTTTCGTAGGTAATTTCCATCTTATCCCGCCCCATAGAGCAGTCCTTGGAAAATTCCGCCGCAAAGGGCTGCAAGCGCTGGATAAAGCGCGCGCGGTAGTGAATCAAAACGGCGCCGTAGTGCGCCATCTTCGTCGAAAAATCGTCCAATATCAGCAGTAAATCCGGCTTTTCCTCCCAGTCCCGCAGGATGCGGAGCTTGTGGTCGTAAAGCCGGTTATACTCGCGCAGAGCTTTATAATATCGCGGCCGCAGCTGGCACAGGCTCTGATCCATAAATCGCCGTCTCGCTGCCGCACCGTCCCGAATGAGGGACAAATCCTCCGGCGAGAACAGCACGCAGCGCAGCATGTCGGAGAGCTCTGCGCGGCTTTTCAACTTGATGCCGTTGGCCATCAATCGCTTGGTCTGCCCGGCCTTTAGCCCGGCTTCGAGCTTATACTCCCGCCCGTTTGCCTGCACGCACAGCTCCAGCGCCGCCGCCTGCTCGCCAAAGCGAATCAAGTCCCGCTCCGTGCGCAGAGAGCGAAAGCTCTTTGCCGCCGAGAAGTAGAAAATCGCCTCCAGCAGATTCGTCTTTCCCTGCGCATTTTCTCCCGTTATGAGGTTGATGCGCGGGCCGAAGGCCGCCTCTGCCGCCGCATAGTTGCGAAACTGAGCCAGCTTCATGCTGCGGGCAATCATACAATCCTCATCTCTTCCCCTGCGAAGGAAACCACATCGCCGGAGCGGATTTTCTTGCCCCGCATGGTACAGGCTGCGCCGTTTACGCAAACCTGTCCCTCTTGAATCACGATTTTTGCCTCGCCGCCGGACATGACCATATTTTCAAATTTGAGCAGCGAATCCAGCTTGATGAATTCGCCTTTAATCGTCACTTCTCTCATATCTTAGCTGTTTGCACCCAGCCGCACCGGCAAAATCATGTATACGAAGTCCTCCTCGCCCTCCTGCGGCACGATAATCATGGGGGAGACATTCGTGTTGAGTTCGATTTTAATAGCGTCCTCGGGGCAGTTTTTCAGCGCATCCATCAAGTACTTGTTGTTAAAGCCAATCTCCAGACCCTTGCCGTCGCCGTCGAGCGCATACTCGTCTGACGCATCGCCCACGGCGGTTTTCGTGGACACCCGCAGCACGTGTTCGTCAAAGCGGCAGCGCAGGGGGGATTTTTGCTTCTCCGTGATGATGAGGCTCACGCGGTCTACGCATTGAAGCAGACTTTTTGCGTCTGCGTTGAGTAAAATGCTGTTGCCGCGGGGCACAGCCTGGTTATAATCCATAAACTCGCCCTCGATGCAGCGGGTAATGACACGGGTGCTGCCGATTTCGAAGAGCACGTGCTTTGCTCCATGCAAAATGCGCACTTCGTCCTCCTCGCCGCAGATTTTTTCAATCTCGGAGAGCGCAGCGCCGGGCACAATAAAGGAGAATATCTCGCCGCCGTTGCGTCCGACGATGGGGCAGCGGCGCAGCGCCAGCCGATAGCCGTCCAGACAGACCAGCGTGAGTTGATCATTTTTAATATCCAGCAAGCCGCCCTTGTATACAGGACGGTTTTCGTTCACCGACACGGCAAAGAGTGTCTGGCTGATGACATCTCGCAAGTCCTTCTGCTGTAGGGTGAAGCACATCTCTTCGTTTACCTCCGGCAGGGCGGCGAAGTCCTCGGCGGCCGTGCCGAGGATATTAAACTCGCTCATACCGCTGGAAATCGTGACAGTGTAATCCTTCGCCGTGAAGGAGATGGTATCCTCCGGCAGCTTGCGCACAATTTCGGAGAAGAGGCGCGCAGAGAGCACCATCCGTCCCGGCTGCTGCACAGCAGCCTCCAGCGTGGTGGAAATGCCGGTTTTGAGGTCATATCCCGTTAGCGTGATGCTGCTCTCTCCGGTTTCGATTAAAATGCCCTCCAGTGCGGGGATGGGGCTCTTCGTGGCGACGGCACGGGAGGTGGTCATAACCGCAGATTGAAGCTGCGACTTTTCACAGGTGAATTTCATAAACAATACTCCTTTGTGTAAAGAAAGTTAAGGATATAGTTTTATTAGTATATGCTGTGGAATGTGTGGAAAAGGGCTGGGGGGGCGAAGAGAGTAAGGGAGGGCGCTCCACAGGGTGTGTGGAAAAGTATGTGGAATACAACAGGAAGGGGGGTTGGGGTGGATTTTCCACAGGTCGTGTTTCCACAGTGGTTTTTTGTTGTGGAAAACCGCTTAGTATTCTGAACGGGAGTTGATGTTGTTTTCAATGTCCCGCAACACCTCGGAGGTCTCTTTTTCAAACTTTTTCTTTTCGATGTTGGTTGTGCTGTAAATGACGGTGGAGTGATCCCGGTCGGAAAATTCCCTGCCAATCTCGACGTAGGACAATTTGGTGAGCTTGCGCAGCAGGAACATGGCAACCTGCCGGGCAAACACGATAGACTTGGCGCGGCCGTGTCCCCGCAAGGCCTCCTCCTCGATGTTGAAGAAGTTGACCACCTCTTCGATAATCATCACCGGCGTAATCAAAAACTCCTCGCTGTTCTCGTCGATGAAGTCCTTAATCGCCTTCATGCTCGTCTCCTTGAGGTCGCCGCCCATCAAATCGCCAAAGGCCATCATTTTATTGAGTGTGCCCTCCAGCCGCCGGACAGAGCCGGTGATGTTCTCGGCGATGTATTCAATGGCCACGTCGTTGAGGTCGAGCCCCCGTTCTATTGCCTTGGTCTTGATGATGGCGGCGCGGGTTTCGTACTCCGGCTGCTGAATATCAATGGACAGCCCCCATTCAAAGCGGGTTTTCAGCCGCTCGTCGAGGTTATACATGTCCTTGGGCGGCACGTCGGCGGTGAGCACGATTTGCTTGTTGTTTTCATAGAGCGCATTGAAGGTGTGAAACATCTCCTCCTGCGTGCCGCGCCCCTTGGCGAAGGACTGAATGTCGTCCATTAAAAACAGGTCGACGAAGCGGTATTTCTGCCGAAATTCTTGATTGCGCTGATTTTTAATGGCGGAGACCATCTCGTTGAGAAACTCCTCGCCGCGGATATAGGCGATTTTCGTCTCCGGGCTTCGGCGGTGTACCGCATGGGCGATGGCGTAGAGCAAATGCGTTTTGCCGACGCCGCTTGGCCCGTAGATAAACAGGGGGTTATAGCCCGGGGTCGCCGGATGCTCCGACACGGCCAGCGCCGCAGCGTGCGCCAGCTTATTTGACGGCCCGACGATGTAGGTTTCAAACGTATATCGCTCCCCGCCCTTGAGAAAGGGCGTGCCGGCCTGGTAGTCGGCGATGCGATCCTCGGTAATCACCACCACGTCGAAGTCGGTGGCAAACAGATCAAACAGCTGCGCCTGGAGCTTTGGGATAAACCGCTCCACAATGGTGTCCCGCACGAATTCGGACGGTGCGGCCAGCACGAAGGTATTGTTCTCGCAGGAGACGGGCTTTGCCTCGCCAAACCATGTTTGGATGGCCACGTCGGACATATCTCGCCGCAGTAATTCCACGATTTTTTCCCAGATGGGATAGGGGGCAACGGCCATAAAATGAAACCTCCAAACATCAAATATAGATTCTATTTATTATATCATTTTGACGCAGAAAAAGCAATGAAATTTCAATGTAAATATATAAATGAATAGAAATATTTCTATGCGGAAAACAGGAAAAAGCTGCGGCGGCTTTCCGGTTGTCAAATCAAGGAAATAATTATATAATCAAGGGGCAGCGAAATCCAAAAAAGGGAGGAACAAGCATGTTTGAAAAAGATGGAAGATTTTATCATATTCATTGCAAAAAAGGCGACGTCGGACGCTATGTGCTCTTGCCCGGTGATCCGTTTCGCACGGACATCATTGCCGGATATCTTGACGATGCCAGACTCGTTGCGCACAATCGGGAACATAAGACATGGACAGGCACGCTCGACGGCGTGCGTGTTTCAGTGACGTCCACCGGCATGGGTTGTCCCTCAACAGCCATTGCGCTGGAGGAGCTCATCGCCTGTGGCGCAGACACCTTCATCCGGGTAGGAACTGCCGGCCGCATCAGTGCGCAGGCGCAGGACAGCACGCTCATCGGCGCCATCAACACCGCCGCCGTGCGGGACGAGGGGACGACACGGCAGTATGTCCCCATCGAGTACCCCGCCGTGGCAGACAGACATGTTGTCGATGCGCTGGCCAGAGCGGCGAAGGCGCTGAAGCTCAATTTTGCGGAGGGCATCACCCAGTCGAAGGATTCTTTTTACAGTCAAGTTTTCACGGAGACGATTCCAATCAGTCAAGAGTGGAAAATGCATCAGGATGCCTTAATCAGAGCCAATGTTCTGACCTCGGAGATGGAAGCCGCCGCCATTTTTGTGATATCGTCAATACGAAAGTGCCGCGCATCGGGCATTATGGCTTTCTCGGATGCAGCAGATCAGCCCAAGGCGGTGGATTGCGCGATACGGGTTGCCTGCGAGGCCATCAAGCTACTGATTGCACAAGACAAAAAAACGGCATAGCCGCAGCCATACCGTCTTTCAAAAACAATATCTCTATTATTGGCCGCCCAACTCGGGCGGCTCTTTTATGCAATAAAATTTTATTCCAGCTCCGCCAGCAGTGCAGGCAGCACATGCATGGTATCCGTCACAGCCTGCCGGTATTCGGCCATCAGAGGCTCATCCCATGCGCCGGTGCGCAGGGAATCGCAGAGTCTTGCACTCGTATCAAACAGCGCCGTCATAGATAAATTACCGCTCATGCCCTTGATGGCATGCGCAACATCGCCCGCAGCAACGGGGTCGCCGCCGAGCACTGTATCCTCAAATTTCTGAAATTCAGTGCTGGACTGGCACATTTTAACCAAACGGGCAAACAGCGCTTTATTATTGCCCACCCGCCCCATGCCCTCTTCGACATTAACGTAAGGTAGATATGCTTCATAACTCATAAAAAAACAACTCCTTCTTCGTGTGTCAACGCATCCTCCGGTTCCACCTCCAGCAGAACGCCGGAGCGCAGCACGTCATCAAGCTCGGTCATGTACTGCAAAAATCTGGGATTGAAGGGGCCACACTCGCCCCGCAAAATCATACCAACAGCCACGTCGTGCGACAGGGCGTTGCGATAAACCCGCTTGCTGGTGAGTGCGTCATAGACGTCCGCCAGCGCCGTGGCCTGCGCTACGAAGGAGATATCGTCGCCCTTGAGGTGATCGGGGTAGCCCGTGCCGTCCCAACGCTCGTGATGGTGGCGGCAGATTTCATAACAGTAGTTGAAAAAGGTTGCATCCATTTGATGCCCATAGTTGAGGCTCTCGAGAATATCACAGCCCCGCACGGGGTGGGTTTTCATGACCTCGTATTCCTCGTCCGTCAGCGCACCCGGCTTCATCAGCACCGCATCGGGGATGGCCACCTTGCCGATGTCGTGCATGCTCGAGGCGGAGGAGACGATTTTGATTTCCTCGTCGGTAATCGGATAGTCTCGCTGCGCCCGATTGAGCAGACCCCGCACCAAAAGACGCACCCGCTTGATGTGCGTGCCCGATTCGAAGGAGCGAAACTCCACCGTGGTGGACAGTGCATCGATGAGAAACTGGTTGGAGGAAAACAGGCGCTGCGCCTGCTTTTCCAACATTCTTTTCTGCTCGTCCAGCCGCAGCTCCATATTGCGCTTGTTGCTGTACAGTTCAATCACATTCATCACGCGACGGTAGACCACGCCGGTGTGAAACGGCTTTCGCACCATGTCAGAGACGCCCATGTCGTAAGCGATGAGGGAGGTGTGGTCATCGTCCTCACCGGTGATAATCACCACGGGGATGCGGCTCATGTGCCCTTGGCTCGTCAGCTCACGTAAAACGCCGATGCCGTCCAACTCGGGCATGATAATGTCCAGCAAAATAACGGCAATGTTCTCGCTGTGCTCGTCAATGACCCGTAGGGCGTCCATGCCGTTTTCCGCCTCCAGCACATCAAATTCCTGCTCGAACATGCTGCGAAGTATAATTCGGTTGATTTCAATGTCATCAACCACAAGAATGCTGCGTCTTGGATTTGGCACAAGTCTTCGCTCCTTTATTTTCCGCACTTTCCCTCGTTGGCTGACACCTCGTTCTGCGTGAAAACCCTGTTGGTTTAGCAGGAAGGTCGGTCTGCCGCAGAGTCCTCGAAGCTCTGAAACGGAAGCTTCTTCGGCGGCAAATGGAAAAATAGTTGTTTGATACGCCAAACTACATTATAGTAAAATTATATTTGATTGTAAAGGGGAAAACAGGGATTTCATCGGATTTTGGAGGCAAAATATTTTTTTCGCTACAGAAATTTTTGATAGGTTTTAGGCCATTGCGCTGCTCTCGTTGAGCGAAAACCACACTTCGCCCGCTGCCACGCTTACCCCCGCACAACGCACGGACAGCGGCATGCCGAAGCGGAACTGCGCCCGCTGTCCCAGCAGAGCCAGCCGCCCTTCGTCGTAGATATATTCGTCGGCGGGCAGCTCCTCCAGCGCAATGAGACCCTCCACCGCCCCGGCGACCGTGACGAACACGCCGCTGCGTGACACGCCGGAGACGATGGCGGCGAAATCCTCGCCCACGTGCTTTGCCATGAACGCCGCCACGTAGCACTTTTCAATTTCCCGCTCCGCCGTCATGGCGGCGAGCTCCCGCTCCGAGCTCTGCACCGCCGCCGTCTGCGCAAATTTGGCCAGCCGCCCTTCGATTTTGCCGTGCAAATTGCCCTCAAGCAGGGTGGACAAAATCCGATGCACCACCAGGTCGGGATAGCGCCGAATGGGGCTCGTGAAGTGGCAGTAATGGCCGGCCGCCAGCCCGAAATGCCCGAGGTTCTGGTGCGCATAGCGCGCCTTCATCTGCGCCCGCAGCACCAGCTGGTTGACGATAGCCGCCTCCGGCTTGTCGGCGCAGGCGGCAAGCACCGCCTGCAACTGCCCGTTCGAGCCGTCCTTGAGCGTGTAGCCCAGCAGCACCAGCTGCTGCGTGAGCAGCTCAATTTTTTCCGCAGAGGGATTTTCATGCACCCGATAGACCGCCGGTTTTTCGAGGTCGCAGAGATGCTTCGCCACGGTCTCGTTGGCCGCCAGCATAAATTCCTCAATCAGATTCTCGCTCACGCCGCTCTCCCGCAGGACAACGCCCACCGGCGTGCCGTCCTCGTCGCAGAGCACCGCCGCCTCATTGGACTGCAAGTCGAGGCTGCCCCGATTTTTGCGCAGCTGTCCCCGTTGTTTGGCGAGTTGCGCCATGTCGGCCAGCAGCGGTAAAATACGGGCGTATGTTTCAGCAAGCGCCGCATCCTCGCCCGCAAGCAGGGCATTGCAGTCGGCATAGGTCATGCGCTCTGCCGAGCAAATTACGCTCTTGTGCAGCGTGTGCCGCACAATCTCTCCGCCGGGCGCGCACTCCATGAGACAGCTCAGCGTCAGCCGCTCCACGCGGGGGTGTAGTGAGCAGATGCCGTTGCTCAGCGCAGGCGGCAGCATGGGCACGACTTGATCGGCGAAATACACCGAGGTGCCCCGCTCCAGCGCCTCCTTGTCCAGCGGCGAGCCGTCGGTGACATAGTGGCTCACGTCGGCGATGTGTACGCCTAAGAGGCGGTTGCCGTTTGGCAGAGCCTCCAGCGAGACCGCATCGTCCAAGTCCTTGGCCGTTGCGCCGTCGATGGTGATGACGAGCCGCTCCCGATAGTCCAGCCGTCCCGCAAGCGCTTGCGGTGAGACGCTTTGCTCTGCTTCCTCCGCCTGCTGCTGTACCTCCGGCGGGAAGAAACGCTCGATGCCGTGCTGGTACAAAATCGCTGCGACGGCGGACTCCAGACTGCCGTCGCGCCCGAAGGTCTCCACCACGCTGCCCATCGGCTTCTCGCCAAAGGTCTGCATTTTTACAGCAACCTTTTCGCCGATGCGGGGCGGGCGGTGGTTGGTGATGAGAATGTGGCGACGGAGCTTTGCCGAATCGGGGATGAGGATGCGCTTGCCGTCGCGCCGCTTGTCCACCACGCCGGTGACGATGGCGTTTGCCCGCCCGAGCACTTGCGTGACGACGGCGATGCTGCGGTCGTCACGGTCTTTTTGTAAGCGATAGCGCACTGTGTCGCCGTCCCATGCGTCCTGTTCCATGCGGGGCGGCACGAAGTAGTCGGCCTGCTCGTCGCTGTTCTGCGGCGAGATGAATCCGTATTTGCGGGTGGTCGCCCGATAAGTTCCTGTCAATTCCATGATACGCCCTCTCTATCTGCGTGTTTGTTTCTTATGTAATGTAGTATACCATAATTTGCAATTATTAGCAGTGATTTTTTCCGCAGGTAGCCGCCGCAAAGAAAACCTGCTTCGTTATGAAAATAAACATTGACATAATTCTGCCCAAGTCTTAGAATATAGTAGGTTATATGTAATCTGGGCAGATGCGCCCGGGATTTTATATAATACAAGTAAATATGGAGGGATTGGCAAAGGTGTTACCATTTATCATAACTGCCATTGTCTCCGTGGTTATCACTGGAATTATCGTATGGCCGCTTGCGTATAATTACCGCAAGCAGACGGCCGAAAAAGAGATTTCCAGTGCAGAGGAAGAAGCAAAACGAATCATCAATGAATCCATCAAAGCCGCGGAGAGCAAGAAAAGAGAAGCCCTGGTAGAAGCCAAGGAAGAAATCCTCCGCCAGCGCACCGAGTATGAAAAAGAGAACAAGGAGCGTCGGGCAGAGCTGCAAAAGCAGGAAAAACGAATTGACCAAAAAGAAGAAAATTTAGACAAAAAAACCACCAACATCGAGAAAAAGGAAGAGCAACTGGCTGAAAAGCTGCAAAAGGTTGAAGAGGAGCAGCAGGAAGTAGTCCTGCTGAAAAGAGGCCAGATGGAAATGCTCGAGCGCATTTCCGGCTTCACCACCGAGGAAGCCAAGCGCTACCTTATTGACCAGCTGGCAGAAGAGGTCACGCACGAATCCGCCCTCAAGGTGAAGGAAATCGAGCTCTATTACAAGGAGGAGGCCGACAACCTCGCCCGCGAGCTCGTGACGCTCGCCATCCAGCGCTGCGCCGCCGACCACGCCGCAGAGGTCACCGTCTCGGTGGTTGCCCTGCCCAACGACGAGCTCAAGGGCCGCATCATCGGCCGCGAGGGGCGCAACATCCGCACCATCGAGTCCATGACCGGCGTCGATTTGATTATCGACGACACGCCGGAGGCTATCACCGTCTCCTGCTTCGACCCCGTCCGCCGGGAAATCGCCCGTCTGGCGCTGGAGAAGCTGATTCTCGACGGCCGCATCCACCCCGCCCGCATTGAGGAAATGGTGGAAAAAGCCAAGCGCGAGGTGGATGCCACCATCAAGGCCGCCGGTGAGCAGGCCGTGTTTGAAACGAATGTCCACGGTCTCCACCCGGAGATTGTCAAGCTGCTGGGACGGCAGAAATACCGCACGAGCTACGGGCAAAACGTGCTCAACCATTCCGTTGAGGTCTCCCATCTGGCGGGTCTCTTAGCCGCCGAGCTGGGTGCCGACGTGAACGCCGCCAAGCGTGCGGGGCTTCTGCACGACCTCGGCAAGAGCATCGACCACGAGGTGGAGGGCAGCCATGTCGCCATCGGTGTGGAGCTCGCCCGCAAGTACAAGGAAAACGAAGAAATCGTCCACGCCATCCATGCCCACCACGGCGACGTGGAGGCCAAAACCATCGTGGCCTGTCTCGTGCAGGCGGCGGATGCGATTTCGGCGGCGCGCCCCGGCGCACGGCGCGAGAATCTGGAGAACTATATCAAGCGGCTGCAAGCGCTGGAAGAGGTCACGAAATCCTTCCCCGGCGTGGAGACGGCCTTCGCCATTCAGGCTGGCCGCGAGGTGCGCGTGATGATTGCGCCGGAGAAGGTCAGCGAGGACGAAATGGTGCTGCTGGCACGCAACATCGCCAAGAAAATCGAGGACGAGCTGGAGTACCCCGGGCAGATTAAGGTGCATCTGCTGCGCGAGACGAAGGCAGTCGAGTACGCAAAATAAGAAGAGAATCCCCTCTGCTCAATCAAGCAGGGGGGATTTATTTTACACACGCTGTGGAAAAACATGTAACCAAGGGCGGACGTTTGCGTCTATCTTGTTGAAGAGAAAAGAGAGGAGGGTGCTTTCGTGGAGGACAGCGCCATCATTGACCTGTATTGGCTGCGCTCGGAGTGCGCCATTGAAGAGACGGCGCAGAAATACGGCGGCTATTGCTACGTCATCGCCAAAAATATCCTCGCCCTGCACGAGGACAGCGAGGAGTGCGTGAACGAGACTTACTTGCGGGCGTGGGAGAGCATGCCGCCCCGGCGGCCAAACGTTTTGTCGGCCTTTCTCGGGCGAATTGTGCGCAACCTCTCCCTCGACTGCTGGCAGAAAAATCGGGCGCAAAAGCGAGGCGGCGGGCAGCCGGAGCAGTCGCTTGACGAGCTTGCGGACTGTCTGCCGGATTCGGGCGGCGTAGAGCAAGTCTTAGAGGCGCAGGAAACAGAGCGTATTCTCAACGACTTTGTGGCGGGGCTGGAGCCCAAGCGCCGTTGCATGTTTGTACAGCGGTATTGGTATCTCTACCCTATCTCGGACATTGCAAATGCGCAGGGCATGAGCCTAAGCAGCACGAAAACGGCGCTCTTTCGTCTGCGGCAGGAGCTGAAAAAGAAGCTGGAACAGGAGGGAATTATCGTATGAGCATGACGGCGATTCAACTTTTGGAGGCCATGTCCTTCATCGACGAGGGTTTCGTGCAGGAGGCGGAAATCAAGACGAAAAAGCGCCGCATCCGCTGGCTGCCCGCCGTTGCGGCGGTGCTGACGCTGGCGCTGGCGGTCTCTCATGGTGCGGCACGGTGGGAGGCGAAGTACCTTGTGCCGTCCTATAAGGACTTGCTTTCTTACGAGGAGCTCGTCACAAAGGACGACCTGCCGCCCGATGCGGACTCAGAGCTGCTGGAGAATCTCGGT
>JGI994J12354_10003083_pt1 | contig 15789 bp, 15 predicted proteins | sample IntmicLarv3ML3BL_FD_12354 | JGI IMG/M metagenome (IMG submission 12354)
CCCCCAAGCCCCCTGCCAAAGGGATTTAATCCCTTTGGAATCCCATTCTTCGCCTTACGGCGAGGGGGTATTATAAATCAACATTTCCGCCAGTGATGAAATCAGGCGACAAAAGCGGCGAGCAAAGCGAGCCTGAGGGACTGGCATCCGAAGGATGCGGAGCGAAACCCGGCGTTGTCCAAGGCAGTATGCCGGGGCGACAAAAAGATCAGGCACGGTATGGCATCGTTGTGCATTTCACTAAAACGGCGATAGCTACCCACATGCCACAATCCAGGAGCAAACTCTTTCCATAGAAAAAACCGCGCCTTATGGCACGGTTTTACTATAGCATCAATTACGCGTTCTTGGCAACGTCTACGAGCTCGGCAAATCCGGCGGCATCGTTAACGGCAATGTCAGCCAGCATCTTACGGTTGACATTTACGCCAGCCTTTTTCAGGCCGTTGATGAATGTGGAATAGCTCATGCCACTCATGCGCGCGGCTGCGTTGATACGGGTAATCCACAGGCGACGGAAATCGCGTTTGCGAAGCTTACGGCCAATGTATGCATAACGAAGTGAGCGCATAACCTGCTCATTCGCAGCACGATATTGCTTGGATTTCGCTCCCCAGTAACCTTTGGCGAGCTTCAGTATCTTCCTGCGCTTTTTATGGGCATTTACAGCCCGCTTAATTCTTGCCATGGTAATGTCCTTCCTTTCGCGGCGTGGGCCTTATTTGTAGGGGATCAGCATCTTCATCTTCTTGACCTCAGTCTTGTCTACCAGGCCGGGGGCGCGCAGATTGCGCTTCTGCTTGGGCGACTTGGAGGCCATGATGTGGTTGCGATATGCCTTGGCCCTTTTGATTTTGCCGGTTTTGGTCAGCGAAAAACGCTTGGCCGCGCCGCGGTGTGTTTTTTGTTTAGGCATGTTGTTCCTCCTTGCAAGTTGATGGCATGGTTTTGTAAAACCACACCGTTATTTGCCGTCTTTGTTTTCTTTGGGCGCCAGAATCATAATCATGTGGCGGCCTTCGAGCAGCGGCCTGCGCTCAACGTTGGCGATGTCCTTCACACGCTCAAGGAAATCATTCATGACATTCAGACCAATCTCTGTGTGCGTGATCTGCCGGCCGCGGAAACGGATCGACACCTTGACTTTGTTACCCTCCCCGAGGAAACGAATGGCATTTTTTGCCTTGACAGAGACGTCGTTTTCCTCAATCGTAGCGGAAAGCTGCACCTCTTTGAGGATAATGACCTTTTGATTCTTGCGAATTTCGCGCTGTTTTTTGGACTGCTCAAAACGGTATTTGTCAAAATCCATCATTTTGCAGACCGGCGGATGAGCGCCCGGAACAATCTTGACCAGATCAAGCTCCTTCTCCTCCGCAAGCGTGAGCGCCTGCTGAATGGACATGACCCCAAGCTGTTCACCGTCCGCGCCGATGACCCGCACTTCCCGGTCGCGAATTTCCTCGTTGATCATCAGATCGTGGTTGATACCGACACACCTCCTACATTAAAAACAAAACGAGCGGGGAAGTCCCGCTCGCACGTATACAGAAAAACAAACTTTCTGCCGTAAACCCGCGCTGGCCATGGCCGCCGGGTGAGAAGCGGGCCGCTTCCACTTGTAGCAGAGGTATCATAGCATGAATGCTGGTGCTTGTCAACAACTTTTACCAGCGTCTAAGGAATGCCGCTATAACGGCATTCCTTGATTCCGTAAGAGGTCTATTGTCTAATTCATAATAAATGTGTATAATGAAAGGCAGGTGTCGAATCATTCGACCGCTCAGTAAAAACTGAAAGGCCGTGATTGCTAGTTGAATCCATTCCTAGAAAAGCTTAAAGACTCCTTCCTTTCTATTATTCCCATTGCCGCCATTGTGCTTATTTTGAACTTTACAGTGCTGAATCTGGATGCAGCGCTGGTTGTTCGTTTTCTCATTAGTGTGGCTTCTATCATTATAGGACTATCCATTTTTTTGCTGGGCATTGATATCAGCATCACTAAAATCGGAAGCCTGATGAGTGCGGCGCTGGCAAAATCCAATAAAGCAAGTATTCTTTTGATTGGCGGTTTTCTTCTCGGATTCTTCATTTCCATTGCGGAACCGGCGCTGATGATTCTTGCCAATCAGGTTTCCGATGTTTCTGCGGGGCAGATTAGCCGAATGAGCATACTGGTTGTCGTATCCCTTGGATTGGGTATTATGATTGCCGTGGGCCTTTACAGAATCGTTAAAAACACCTCTTTAAAAAAAATGTTAGCGGGGATGTATTTTGTTATTTTTCTGCTGGCGTTTTTTGTAACGCCAGAGTTTCTGGCCATTGCCTTCGACTCCTCCGGCGCTACAACGGGAGCCATGGCAGTGCCTTTTGTGCTTGCCTTGGCTGCAGGTATAGCGCATATGAAAAAAAACGCCCATAGACATGAATCCGATAGCTTCGGGTTGGTAGGAATCGCTTCCTCCGGCGTCATTATCGCAGTGATGATCATGTGCATCATATCGCAACCTGGAGATATTTCAGGGGAGCTTCATCTGACTTTCACTGAGGGGCGCAATGCCATCAGCGTATTTCTGGAGTATGTTTCGCTATCATTGTCAGAAGTAACGCTTTCCTTGGCGCCCATTGTTATTATGTTTTTCATCTTTCAAAAAATCTCATTCAAAATGGGGCATCGTCCACTAATCAAAATCGTTAAAGGTCTTATCTACACTTTTGTGGGTCTTGTTCTGTTCTTGGCCGGCGTGAACGCGGGCTTCATGGAAATCGGCATTCATGTTGGCATGGAGCTGGCTGCCTACGACAACAAGTTCTTCTTGATTGTTGTGGGTTTTGCTCTGGGCTTTGTTTCCATTCTAGCCGAGCCTTCCGTTTATGTTTTGACACGCCAAGTAGAAGAAGAAACCAGTGGTTCTATCAAGAAAAGAATTCTTGTGCCTACGCTTTCCATTGGCGTGGGCGTGGCGGTGGCCATTTCCGCCATCCGGGTGGTTGTGCCCGGCATTCAGCTGTGGCATTACTTGCTGCCCGGCTATATTATTGCTGTGGGATTGATGTATTTTGTCTCCAACACCTTTGTGGGTATCGCGTATGATTCGGGAGGTGTGGCCTCCGGGCCCATGACGGCCACGTTCATCTTGGCCTTTATTCAGGGTGCAGCCGAAGTAACCCCAGGCGCTGACGTGATGGTGGACGGGTTCGGCATGATAGCGATGGTTGCCATGACCCCGCTAATCGCAATTCAAATCCTTGGTCTGGTATATAGAATAAAATCTGCAAAGGCAGCAAAAGAGGGGGCTTGAACAAAATGATGGATAGTGTTAGTTTAATTAACGCTGAAAGAGTCACGGTTATCGTGAATCATGGTGTAAGCAGCAAGATTTTCAAAATCATTAAAAGCCATGGCATTCTGGGTGGTATTAGCTTTGGGGCTAATGGTACGGTTAACAGTAAACTTCTTGAATTCTTTAACCTAACGGATATTCGGAAGGAAGTTGTCATGTTTGTCGGACCCAGTGAGGTCTGCCGTGCGGCATTGAAAGATTTATACGAAACATTGCATTTGGAAAAGCCCAATCATGGTATCGCCTTTTGTATGGCGCTCACGGGCGTTGTTAGCTCAAAAGGAAGATACAAAGGCAATGAGTCTAATGAATTACAAAGCGAGGGAACAACAATGTACACCAACATTATGGTAACAGTTGACAAGGGCAAGGCAGAATCAGTCATGGATGCCGCTGTGGCCGCCGGGGCGCGGGGAGGCACCATCATCAACGCCAGAGGTTCAGGAATCAATCAAACCAGCATGCTTTTTTCAATGGAAATCGAGCCTGAAAAAGAAATTATCCTCATTTTGGTGAAGGACGATATTGCAGAAAAAGTCATTGAAGAAATTAGTAAAGAGATGAATATTGAGGAGCCGGGTAATGGTGTCATTTTCACACAGAAAGTGCTCCGAACCTATGGTATTCTTGACTCGTAGAAGCCATTGTTGTAGTGTAGCAGATAGACAAGGGATATCGCTTTTTAAAGCGATATCCCTTTAGTCTGAGTTTCGCTAGGGAATCACCAATGGGTTTCCTGTTGACCTCTGCATTGCGCTCATATTATCAAAGAAGGATGATAAAAAATAAATTAACAACAATATAGATGCTATAAAGAACATTTGTCTGTTGCTAATCATTTTGCAGTAAAATGAGAAATGGAGATTATAACGCCATTCCTCGTTTTTTCGATACTGTGAACGCTCTTGCGGATTTGCTTGGTTTCTTTGGCTAGCAATAAATAGCCCAAACAGGGGAGAGGGGGCTGAAGAGACAAGAATGAGTGGAGAATTATCTGGAAACCATGCTCATCTTAGAAGACAGGCGAGGAACGCTGCGTTTCCTCGACATGGCAATCGAGCTGGAATACAGTAAGCCAAGTGTAAGCACAGCGATGAGGAGATTGCGAAAAAACAAGAAAAAAAGAAAAGCCCTGCAATCATTAGGTTGATGGTCATAAGGAAGTATTGGAATCGATGCAATCATTGACCGGAAAACCGTAGTGTGGGGAAAACGAGGGAAACGCTGTGAGTGAATAGGCGTTTCTCTTCTTTTATTTTATGTAGGAATTAAGGGCTAAAAAATGGGATTTTATGGCGATTTTAGCGCATGAAAGTAGTGAGGGGATATATTTCTATCTATCAGCTTGGAAATCAAAAAATGTAGCGAAAGGGTACATGTTTGAACCAAAACGAGGAATGGCGCGAAATTTTCGAGCCGCTGATGTGTGACCGGAAAATCCTCATTTCTGGGGATCGATCCGTGCAGCTTGCCGCAGCTTCAACAGAATTTGTTTGGAGAACAAGCTGGCAATCATTGAAAATTCTAGACTGAGCCGATGGTACTACGGCATGTGGGCGGCGAGCAAAAGCAGCTGAGCAATAATATTCATCCTTGAAGATCCTTGGTCAATGGTGTATCATTTGGAAAAGGCAGTGATTTTGATTTCTATATATGGTGATAGTCTTTGATATTAACGAAATTCATTTCATTTTAATATATGAATCCTTTGAGAATTATACAATCAGCATTGTCGAAATCAAATTAGGGGGAGCAATATTATGACATCACATCAAGCTCCGGCGCAAATGTTGGGCTACATATATCAAATACGTTGTGCCTTATATTTACTATTGTCAGCAGAGAATGAACAGAGCAGCATTAGTATCGAACACTTTGATGATATTGTTTTTAGTAATGATGGGGATACACCCGATATTCTTATACAAACAAAACACCATGTTGCAAAGCACGGTGATCTGAGTGATTCTAGCACAGATATGTGGAGAACACTGAAGGTTTGGATAGATATGCAGAACACTAAAGCAGATGTGCTAACAGATACAAAGTGTATGATAATAACAACTTCAACTGCACCAAATGGCTCCGCCGCTGAATTACTAAGGCATGGAGATAATAGGGACTGCGATCAGGCATATCAAATTTTCAAAAATGTGGCCGAAAACTCAAAGAATAAAAGCCATAGCAAATATTATAAAGCTTTTTTGAATCTGACAGAAAAAGATGCTCTTGATTTATTTCGCCGGGTGTTTGTATTAGACAATAATTATAATATTGAAAGCATTGAGCATGCAATTCGAAAGGAAATCCGCTATTCCTCATTACCACAATATGAAGATAGGTTTTTAGAAAGATTTGAAGGATGGTGGTTCAGAGAATCAATTAACGCATTGCGTTCTATAGATCCTGTCTTTATATCACAAGGTCAGGTGCGGACGAAAATATGTAGTTTATCGGCCGAATACACGAGCGATAATTTACCTATTGATGTTGACGGGTTAGCTGACGTAGACATTGAGAGTCTGCCGAATAATGAAAGAATTTTTTGCAAGCAACTCGAATTGATTGCTGTGGGTAAGAGACAATTGCAAGTCGCTGTACGTGATTATTATCGCGCCTTTTCACAGCGAACAAACTGGGTGAAGGATGATTTGCTGTATATAGACGAACTTGAGAGATATGAAAAACGATTGGCGGATGAATGGGATCATCTATTTGCTGCAATGCAAGACGATGCCGAATCTCAGAACAGTATTGGTGAAAAGGATAAACAAACATTAGGCAAAGCTTTGTTTAGGAAAATTGATGACAAAGACATTCGCATTCGAGAAAAGTGTTCAGAGCCATTTGTGATGCGTGGTAGCTATCATATGTTAGCAAACCGATTAGCAATCGGGTGGCATTTGGACTTTGTTGAACGATTAAAGCACTTGATCGAGATTTAACGTGGAGGTGAATCGAGTGAAAAATTGGGGTTCGCGTACACGGGAAGTAGCACACCTATTAAACCCTGCCTTTTGTGCGAGATTGTTATATGGCACAATTAGTACGTATAATATTGAAACGCAGCATGGATTTCCATTCCCGCTCATTTATTTAATACTTCCGCTGCTATTACACAAGCATACTCGCGAAAAAATAAGTAGCCGAACCCAATTGCTTGTTTGGATACAACGTAACGAAAAATTACTTGTGACTTTCGCAGAACGTGCAAAGCAATTGGTACCAATAACTAATGAGGCATTAGAATGGTTGATGCAGTGTGAAATAATAATAATTGGAACAGCGGCAGAACTAGAGGTAGTACATGCAAAGCAGTCTTTGAGTAAAACCGCTTTTGCAGACGATGAAATGAAGTCGTGCATAAATAAAAGTGAACATGTAGCTAAATGGTTCGCGAAAGCAGGGAAAGTAGAAACGATTTTTTATGGACTGGGGGTAAGACCATAATGCAAATTCGAGAACTTGTAATATATGGAAAAAACGGGAAAGTGCGTCGACTGCCTTTTAACTTGGGCAAGGTAAACATTATTACTGGAAAATCAGCATCAGGAAAATCAGCGGTCGGAGCAATCATTGATTATTGCTTGGGTGGCAATTCTTGTAATATTGCAGACGGACGAGTTCGAGATAATGCGGCATGGTATGGCTTACTTTTGCAATTTAAAGAAGATATGATGTTTGTTGCACGTCAAAATCCTCCTTCGACACAACAGTCAACGAACGTTTGCTATGTTGAAATAGGGAAAAGCATTGAATCACATGATGTATGTGACTTTTTCGCCAATGAAAATGTAACCGGATTAGAAGAAACATTATCACGACATTTAGGTATCACCGAAAACTTACACACTCCACCTGATGGGCAAAGCCGACAACCATTAGGCGCCAATATTCGGCATGCGCTATTTTACTGTTTCCAAAAGCAAGATGAAATTGCTTCGCCAAATATTCTTTTTCATAGGCAACACGAGGATTTTGTAACTCAGTCTATAAAGGATACATTGCCTTACTTTTTGGGTATTGTAAATGATGACAGTCTTGCGTTGGAAAGTGAACTAACACGTTTAAAACGTCAGTTAATTATCGAAAAGCGACGCTTTGAAGAAAGTATGATGATTCGTGGCGGTGGGATGGAAAGAGCGGTTTCTCTGATTGCCGAATCAAAACAGGTTGGACTAATAGACCCTAATCGAACTGTAGATTATGATGATTATGATGCAGTGAATGATGTCCTAGAAACCGTAAAAAACTGGCAACCACGAGTTGCTCAAACGGCCGGAATGGATAGGCTTACCTATTTGCAAACTCAGCTTGAGAAGTGTGAGCGCGAACTAGATGAAATTAATATAGAAATTGATAATGCAAGGAAGTATATTGGAGAAACGTCAGAATATACTGCTGCCGCCACGCATCAAACAATGAGATTAAGTTCAATCGGCCTTTTTGAAAAACTGGATTTCAATCCTAACCACTGCCCTCTTTGCTCAAACGATATTGATGAGCAAGCATTGCCAACAGCAAACGCAATTAAGACCGCTATTTACGATTTAAATCGGGGAATTGAAAATATCAAAAGAGAAAAACCAAAAATTAGGGAGTATATGGATTCTTTAGAAAAAACTCGCCAAAAACTACGTGAAACTCTTCAAAACACGAGGATAGAAATTGATGGGGTCTATAACCAGAATGAAGCTGCTAAGCAAATCCGTGATTTGAATGTTCGTCGCGCACATGTGTCCGGAAGAGTTAGTTTATGGGTAGATAGTGTTAAGCCAATAGATAATACCGCTGGGAAAGCTGAAACAATAGGGCGACTTGAAGCCCGAATTGCAGAAATCGAAATACAATTAAATAGAGAGTCTCTCGAAGAACGAAAAACATCCGCATTCAATAGGATATCTGTTAATATGAGTAATTGGGCTAAAGAATTACAGCTAGAGCATGGGGATAATCCATATCGTTTGGATATGAATAAGGCAACTGTCGTTGTGGACAAGCCAGAAAGACCTATTCCGCTGAAACAACTTGGTAGCGGCTCTAACTGGGTAGGCGTACATTTAATAACATATTTTTCATTACAGAAATATTTTGTTGATGCGAACAGACCAGTTCCGCGATTTTTGTTTATCGACCAACCATCACAAGTCTATTTCCCATCTGAACGCCAAGAAAAGAGGCAAGATTGGGATATGATCGAAAATTTGTACGGATTTATTTTCAATCGCACAAAAGAGCTTAACAATCAGTTGCAATTGATTGTTGTAGATCATGCGGATTTAACGAATGATCAATTTCGCAGTGCGGTTATTGAAGATTGGTTGGACGATGACAACCTAATACCTAAAGATTGGTATATGAACGAATGATCAATTCTATAGTAAAATAAGCCAACAAAATCGATTTTGGCAATGTAAAGAATTGCATCAAGTCTTACTCGGATATGGGAAATATAACTATCGAGCTTCGCTGAAGTACCCTATGTAAGGCTTTCCCCAAAATTACGAATAGCAAGGCAAACGCAACCCTCGAAATAAAAAAGCATCCTCAGGATGCGCAGCCGCACCGAAGGTGCGTTCAAGGGGTTTGGGGTGCTTCCCCAACAAGCAATCAGACAATTTTCGCAAAGCGAAAATTGTCTGATTTTGCACTGAGGGGGCCTCAGTGCCTTGCTTGCCAAGATTGAAAAAGTAAAAAAAGCCCTCATCAGTCTTTCGATTTGCTATTGACACCTTTCTAACATATGTTATTATTAACTTATGTTAGAAAGGTGGTTTTCAATGTGGCTATCAATCATACCATTTTAGGAATGCTGAGCTATCAGCCTTTGACAGGATATGACCTAAAGAAGAGGATGCAAGGATCTTCTTTCATGCCCTGGTCAGGCAATAATAATCAAATCTATAAAGCACTGCTGGAGTTGACAAAGTATGATTTTGTCACAAGCGAGGTTGTCCATCAAGACAGTTTCCCTTCAAAAAAAGTATACACCATTACAGAATCAGGGCTTGTCGAATTAAAGAATTGGGCAAAGTCTAAACCAGAAGCCTTTGAGGCAAAGAAGCCATTTCTTCTTCAGCTTGCTTGGGGAGACCTACTAAGCTATGAAGAATTGGATGTTCTCTTGTCCCAATATGAGCGTGAAATTGAAATCCAGCTGCTCATGGAACAAAAGCGGCCGGCAACGAAGCAGCTAGGGCGGAGCCGATCTCCAAGAGAAACGGTGCTATGGGAATTGATAAATGATAACATCATTTTGTCTTATAAAGCGGATTTGGAATGGATAAAAAACGCAAGAATTGCATTATCGAAATTACATGATAGTGAAAGTGTGGAGTGATGATAAGCTATGAACGCATTCAAATCAGCCGAGGGTAAAAAAGCAGTCATCAAATACTATAGTTCCCTCCTTGAGAAGGCAGAGATTCCTTTAGAGGAAATGAGCATCCATACCAGCTATGGAAATGCATTTGTGATTGCCGCTGGCAACAAGGAAAATCCGCCCCTCATTTTGTTGCATGGTAGCAGCATGAATTCAGCCATGTGGCTCAAAGATATTGAGCATTATAGCGCTCAATACCGTGTTTATGCTCCGGATTTACCGGGAGAACCTGGCAGGAGTAGTGATGAGCAGCTTCCTTTTGATACCATGGATTATGTTGATTGGCTTTGCGATGTGATTGATATGCTAAGTATTACTGAAGTCAGCCTTGTTGGCATTTCACTGGGAGCATGGCTGTCGGCTAAATTTGCTATCCATTATCCTGGGAAAGTAAATAAGCTTGTCCTTCTATGTCCGGCAGGAATTGGTGGGCAGAATCATGCGTTCAAAGACATTGCTATGTCTTTACTCCCTAAAGGAGACGAAGGTGTTGCTGAATTATTCCGCTTGATAAATGGCGGCGTACCAGTTCGGGAAGCTGTGTTGAATTACCAGAAGTTTCTTGTCACAGTATTCAATACAAGGCAAGAGCCTATTCCATTATTTGCAGATGAGGAATTGTGTGCGCTAACTATGCCATGCTTGTTGATTGTTGGAGAAAAAGATATCATGATCGATTCGCTAGAAACAGTAAGCCGCGTGAAAAAGCTCGTTTCGAAGGCCAGTATCATGCTCATTCCCGATGCTGGGCATATTCTGATCGGCTACGCAAAAAAGATCTCACACTTTTTGCAGATGTAGCTTTGCTTACAATAGTAAGCTATATAGAAATGTGTTTAGAAACGCGGAATACTCTTTGGGCCAGATGTCGGCGAGGCAGTATCCAGATGTCCCACGGGATGGAACTAAATCTGGCAGCTTATGATAGTGGTATTTAGATTTTAGGAGTGTGACATCATGAGTGCAACCGAATGAATTACTTGCCCAATATGTAAGAACAAAACACGAGTGAAAATGCGGGAAGATACTGTTCTCGAAAATTTTCCACTATTTTGCCCGAAATGCAAGCAGGAGAGTTTGATCAATGTAAAACAGATGCTTACATCTGTAATAAACAAACCAAATGTGACGGTACAAGAGCACTAATACCCGTTACGGGTTCTACTGCTTGCAAAACAGACTAATATTACCTTCAGAGCTGAATATTTCAGCAATCAAAGAGCCAGACGCTGTGACGCAGAGCCGATAATCGTAAAAAAGCGATCGTCGGCTCTTTTTTTGCCAACTTCAAAAATGCTATGCGATTACTGTCATTGATGCAAACAAGCCGCCGTTCATTAGCGTGGCACAAATGAAAATGACGGTATACAAGGAGGCATCGCTGTGTATTTTTGCCCTTGGGATTCCAAAGCCTATATCCGGCTGCTATGGAAACATAACGGCCTAATATAACCAGCCAACAGCAAAGAAGGATTCCCCTTGCGCGGGCTTTTTGCCCGCGCGGAGTCGCGAGAGCATAACAGCCCTAGTTGTCGTTCACCGCCTTTCCCTATTCATCTGTTTTTGCAAACAAGATGAATGGAGGAAAAAGAAGTGGAAAAATCAGCAATTCAGATTGCTTATAGAACTGCCGATAGGAAACAAATACATGTCGAAGTATCGACTGCGGTGAAGGAACTGCTGGAACAGACCGACCGCCAAATTCGTTCCCAACGACGGCAAGACAGACGACATATTTATAGAGAAGGATATATAGACGGCTTAACAGATACGACTAATGTACACCCTCACGAAGATTTTGCGGATATTGTTTATAGAAAGGACAGAAAAAAGCAGCTATATTCCGCAATGCAAATGCTGACTGGTGTCCAGAGTCGAAGGTTATTCCAATATTATTTCAATGGGTTGTCATTAAGACAAATTGGCGAGATAGAAGGAGTAAATCATAAGGCTGTGGCTTGTTCTGTGAAACAAGCTATTAAAAAGCTACACGGCATTCTGTCTGATTAGGTTTTTCAACTCTCCATGCTACTTGACAGTGCAGTTAACATGGAGAGTGGAAATACGCCATTTTCACCTTTTCGGTCTTGGCAAGCAATGCAAATGGGTACCCATTTTGCAAAAACAGCAGATTTCCACTTCGAAAAATCTGCTGTTTGCTTGTTGGGAAGATATCCCAAACCCTCAGAACACACCTGTCGGTGTGGCTACGCATCCTACGGATGCTCATTGCGCTGGCAGACCCAACCATATTGTCATCATTCCTAAATACAATAATCAAAACGAGGAACATATATCACCACCAGTAATCAACAAAATGGTTTGTCAAAATAAAAAATTGTGCTAGGGGTTCACATTTGGCATTTTACGATCCTATATAGTGAGGGGAGAAATTTTTTTCGATTTTGTGGATGTAAAAATATGACATTCACAACCATAATAATTGTATCAGACAATCAAAATTCATATCGACATCAAAAAGAGCAGGAGGTACTATGTTCCCTAATGACACACCTTTCCAACCCGAACCTCGAAACCCACTGACCGAGGTAGTTGGTCATCAACTTGGCAACACCTTGTACGTTGTTTCTGTCTCTTGTGAGGGAAAGGAACCTCTCAGGAAAAAGATCGAGAGGCATATCCTCAAAGATGACGAAGAGACGGCAGGTGTAGTATAATGACCCTATGCACTACAGGTTTTCCGGTCGTAGAAAAAGAGGAGGCTACGACCATGAACGAAAAAATTACAGCCCTTTACGTGAGGCTTTCTCGAGATGACGAGCAGCAGGGCGAAAGCAACAGCATCCTGAACCAGAAATCCATTCTCTCGAAATATGCAGAAGCAAACCACTTCACAAACACCAAGTTCTTCGTAGACGATGGTTGGTCAGGCACAAACTTTAACCGCCCGGGATGGCAGGAAATGATAATTGCTATCGAGGCTGGTGAAGTAAGTACGGTTATAGTCAAGGATATGTCCAGGCTCGGTCGAGACTATCTGAAAGTCGGCTTTTACACTGAGGTCGCATTCCCGGAGAAGAACATTCGCTTCATTGCCGTGAACAACGGAATCGACAGCGAGAATCAGACAGACAGCGACTTCACGCCCTTTCTGAACATCATCAATGAGTGGTATGCGAAAGATACCAGCAAGAAAATACGGGCGGTGATGAAAAACAAAGGGATAGCCAGGGAGCATTTGGGATATCCGCCCTATGGATATGCGGTTGATACAAGTGACCCAAAGAGGTGGATCATCGATCCCGATGCCGCGAAGGTGGTGAAGCGAATCTTCAACCTGTGCCTCAAAGGAAAAGGGCCGATGAAAATTGCCAAACAGCTCGAGCGGGAGAAAACTCTCACGATCAAATCCTATTACGCACATCGGGATGCAAAGCCACTGCCGGATGAGCCATACAAATGGAATGAGAGTTCCGTAGTTGGCATCCTTGAGCGAATGGATTACTGTGGACACACTGTCAACTTCAAAACCCACTCCAAATCCTATAAGCTCAAGAAGCGCATCCCTACACCGGAAGAAGAGCTATCCATTTTCCGCAATACACAAGAAGCGATTGTTGCCGAAGAAGAATGGCAGCGAGTTCAGGAATTGCGGAAAAACAAGCGCCGTCCTACAAAGGCAGAGCGGCAAGGGTTGTTTTCTGGGTTGGTGTTCTGTGCGGACTGTGGCAGCAAACTCCACTTTGCCACCTGCAAAAGCTTTGATGGGAGCCAAGACCACTATCGGTGCTCCATGTATAAGAGCAACACCGGAAAATGTACTGCCCACTTTATTCGCGAAGAAGTTCTGCGAAAGCTGGTTCTGGAGAGAATCTTCGCAGTCTCCACCATGGTTTTTGAGGATGCCGGAAGGTTTCTGCAAATGCTCATCAAGCGTCAAAAGGAAAACGATGAGAACATGCTTCGTCAAAGGAAGCGCAACCTGTCGAAGATGCAAAAGCGCATTGCTGACCTGGACAAAATCTTCAAGCGAATCTATGAAGATGAGATCATCGGCAATATCACCCATGAACGATTCATGATGCTCTCCGCTGAGTATGAAGCAGAGCAAGCCGAACTAAAAGCGCAGGTGCAACAGCTAGAAAAGGAAATCTCCGGCATTGAACAGGAGCAATTCAATTTCAAACAGTTTGCCGCCATTGTGCGAAAGTATGTCGGCATCCGGGAATTAACACCAGAAATCGTGAATGATTTCATCAAAAGAATCATCGTCCATGCTCCGGATAAATCCTCAGGCAAGAGAGTGCAGCATGTACAGATCGTATTCAACTTCATCGGTGAGGTAGAAGTGCCGACAAACCCGGAGTGGGAATCTGCAACCAGCGCATAAAAACAGGTCGGCGGCATAGCATTATGCTATACCGCCGACCTGCAAGGACACTTCCTTATCGCCTTGAACCATTAATGTACAAGGCTTTTTGTGGAGCGGGTGATGGGAATCGAACCCACGTGACCAGCTTGGAAGGCTGGAGCTCTGCCATTGAGCTACACCCGCAAAAAAGGGATTTCACGAGAAATCCTGAACCAATTGGAGCGGTAGACGGGATTCGGACCCGCGACATCCACCTTGGCAAGGTGGCACTCTACCACTGAGCTACTACCGCATACTCCACTGGGGATTGGTGCGGGCGAAGAGACTTGAACTCCCACGCCGTGAGGCACTGGAACCTAAATCCAGCGCGTCTGCCATTCCGCCACGCCCGCTTATGCCATAGGCAGCGACCGGCACACGGCCGATGCTGAACTATTGTAGCGCATTTTCTGTTTCCTGTCAATCCTCCCGGTTGATTTCTTGCGCATCAAGGTATCTGGTGACTTTCCCCGCCACGATCGGGGGAGGGGACTGGATTAGGAGGCGGACTCCTCTGTGGAGTTTTCCGCATCCTCCAGAGGCCGGAGAATTTCATTCATCAGCGTTTCCTGATAGACTCGGTTTTTTTCATCCTCTAGAACAAAAATCACGCAGTCATCCGCCGTGCCCAGATAAAGGGAGGTAACGGGCTCCTCATGGGCCTCCACGGCCTCCAACAGCGCGGCAATGTCCACAATCCGTTCATTGTACACCGGATCAATACAGGTATACGCCAGTTGCGTGAAGCCCTCCTTTTGGAGCTTGTTTAGGGAAGTTATTGCGATGCGGACGGTGGGCCACTCCTGGGATGTGGTGGAAATGAGCACGAAGCGCAGCCCTTCCGCACCGTCCTTCATCAGGCGTTGGTTGAACTGAAGCCTGGTCTCCAGCGTACCGTCCCATAGGGTGATGGTCAGACCATTGCCATCCAGGCGGGCCTGCGCAACCTTGCCCTTCTCCACAGAATGGCCGTCCAGCTTCGTAACCATCGTGCGGGTGTTCAGTCCGTCTTCCAGCGGCTTGGATGTGTAAGCGGTCTCACGCTTGCTAAGGGTATTTTGGATGATCTGGGATACATCGCGGGCAGGGTAGACATCTGTTTTTTCCCCGGCAATCTGCTCTGCCTCATCAGGATTACCTGTGAGCGTACAGTCTGTCAGCGACATGACACTGGCTTCGGTGATGTAGTGGGAGCCGCTAAAGAGCATGGGGGTTCCGGAGAACTGAATCACGCAGCCCTCCATGATCAGCGCAGACCCGGCTGTGCCGCCGGATGCGCCCAGAAGCATGCTGTTCTCTTCGATTGAAAGATCAGGGGTTTCGTCCTTTCGTTCCGCAGCGGTACGCGCCATGCGCAGCGCACTGCCGCCAATTTCGCCAACACCGCCGGTCAATCGTGCGGAGTTTGTAATCTGTACTGGAGAGCGGCCGCTGCAAGTCTCGCATGGGTGCGTGTCGATACCGCTGCCGCCTTCGTGTTGGGATGAACCGCCACTGGCCGAAACCTGTCCCATCAGGGTTGTCTTGCAGCAGCTAGGCGCTTTGATGCCTGCGCCGCCCTCGAAAACGCCCGCGTGCCCCGTGATGATCGTTGTGTCCGTTGCCAGTATGCTGCTGTTGCAGCCAAGCACATGGATTGCGCTGCCGCCATAGAGCCAGCCAATGTTGCCGGATACGGCGGTGTTGCCACG
>JGI994J12354_10003084_pt1 | contig 15787 bp, 15 predicted proteins | sample IntmicLarv3ML3BL_FD_12354 | JGI IMG/M metagenome (IMG submission 12354)
TCTGTCGGGTGATACCACTCCGCATTTTACGGATTTCTGATTGCATTTTTTCGTAGGGAGCAGTCTTGACTGCTCCGTTATTATGCGGAACGGTCAAGACCTTTCCCCTACTTCTTGAGAATAATTATTTTTAGAAATTAGTTTCCGTGATTACTCATTTACCATGTATTTAAAGAAAAGTATAACACAAAAAATAGTTTTGAAATATTATTCATTAATTTTCAAAACCTCTTGACTAATTTATAGTTTTCATAATACAATAATTTTGAAATATCATATCTATTATTTCAAAACTTATCGTGTGAATAAACCGTAAAAAAGTTTAGCGAAAATATTTGAAAGGAAAAAACAAAATAAAAATGAAAAGAGGAAAAAATAAAATGAAAAAATTTATTTTGATTGCACTTATGTGCATTGCACTTATGTGCATTGTCGCATCAATTATACTTTACAATCCGCTTATCGATTATTTAGCTAAACAATCGGCTAAACCCGAAGGCTTCATCGGAAAAATTTTTACTCAAATATGGAGTTCTTACTTTGATGATTTAAGTAAATGGACTATCGAAAACACAAAAATAGAAGAGAACTTTAAAATTTTGGAAGTCGGATACGGCGGCGGAGTTAACATAAAAAATCTGGCTGAATCGAACAAAGATTTAATTATTTATGGTGCGGATATTTCGGAAGAATCTTATAAAACCGCATCAAAATTAAATAAAACTTTCATAGATAACGGTGAGGTAATATTATCGATTGAAGATGTTGCGGAGATGACGTATCAAGATAATTCATTTGATTTGGTTTTTGCGATACAAAATCATATGTATTGGGCAGAAACTAAAAAAGGATTCGAGGAAATCTACAGAGTAATGTCCGATAATTCCGTTTTGATTATATCTTCCGAAAAGGATAAAATAGACTATCACATGGATAATTATAAAACAACGGAATCGTTAACCGCATTGTTAAAAAGTATCGGTTTCGCCGATGTTACGGCAAAAGAAACGGAAAACTGGATTTTATACACCGTATATAAAACGGATTCAAACACGCCGACAGAGTAAAATAAGCGAAATTTATTTTATTCTCTTTGTTTAAAAATACATTTATATTAATAATTTAAACACCTAAATGCCTTAAATCACTTGTATTATAGTCTTTCAGATGATATAATTCTTGAAATATTATAAAACAGTCAGAAAGATTCGCGGAAAACTTTTACATATGAAAATTTTTCTGAACTTTACGTATTATGAAATTAGGTGTATATATATTGAAAAAACAAACGAAACGAATGAACGCGATTATAGACTTTTTGAAAACAAAAAACGGAGCATCAATAAAAGAATTGGCGAATCTTTTTCAGGTATCTGACATGACGATTCGGCGCGACGTCAGTATTTTGAGTGAGCAAGGACTTGTGAGCAACCTTTACGGTGCGGTTGTGATTTCTCCCGATGTAAATTCAACTTTGCCCTCTTATAATCTCGACAACGCGACGACAAGCAATCAGATTGAAAAAAACAGAATCGGGCAATTCGCCGCATCATTGATAAAACCAAACGACATTCTTATTATCGATACAGGCTCAACGACGGAAGCTTTGGCGCGACATATTTCATCCGACATTCCTTTGACTATTTTATGTAATACTCAAAATGTTTTAAAACACTTATTAACAAAACCGCAGTTAAAATTAATTTTTGCGGGAGGATTTTATCACCCGAATACGCAACTTTTTGAAAGCAACGAGGGACGAAAACTTATAAGCAATGTTCGCGCCACAAAAGTTTTTATGTCTGCCGCGGGCGTGCATGAATCAATGGGTGTTACGTGTGTTAACAGTTATGAAGTGGATAATAAACTTGCGATTATGCAATCGGGTTTTGAGCGAATTTTATTGGTCGATTCCGCTAAATTTTCTGTGATTCAATCGTCTTATTTCGCTGATTTAAATCAGTTTCACACTATTATTACGGATTCCGAAATTACACCTGCGTGGGTTTCATTGATAGAAAATCTCGGAATAAAATTACACATCGTTTAATAATTAAATATAAAAAAATTATGGGAACTGTTTTTAGTTCCTATTTTCTTTGTATTTGATAAAAAATACAAAGAACTCAAAAAATATAAAATTAGATTTATTAAAAATATTGAATGGTGTATAATGTTTTTAACTCAACTCAAAAATCACGCAATAAACGCAATAAACAAAAAGAAAAAATTAATTAAGGTGTGTGTAGAAATGTCAAAGACGTTAATTATTACAGAAAAACCCTCTGTGGGCAGGGATATAGCGCGGGTTTTATCCTGCAAGTCGAAAGCGGACGGGTATTTATATAATGATGAATATATAATTTCGTGGGCGGTGGGGCATTTGGTTACTCTTTTTGACCCTGAAGATTATGACGCGTCTTTAAAAAAATGGCAACAAAACACGTTGCCGATTATTCCCTCGGAAATAAAATTAAAGCCGATTAAAACAACGCAGAAGCAATTAAAAATTTTAAAGCAATTAATGAAAACAGAAGAAGTTACAGACCTTATTTGCGCAACCGACTCGGGAAGAGAGGGCGAATTAATTTTCAGATACATATATGATATAAACAAATGTAAAAAGCCGTTTAAAAGATTGTGGATTTCAAGCATGACCGACACCGCGATAAAAAAAGGTTTTGCGAATCTAAAAGACGGTACTTTTTATGATAATTTATTTGAATCAGCAAGATGTCGCTCGGAAGCGGATTGGATTGTCGGGATAAACGCGACGCGTGCGTATACAATCCGATACAACGCGCTTTTAACGATTGGACGCGTGCAAACTCCGACGCTTGCGGTTTTGGTTGAGCGACAAATCGAAATAAATAATTTTAATCCTCAGGAATATTTCGAGGTTACAGCCGATTTTTCCGAATATTCGGGCACTTGGTTTGATATAAAAACTAACGAAACGAAAATATTTGAGATGCAAAAAGCGGATGAGATAATCGCAAAATGCAAAAATCAAATCGGAAAAATAAAAAGCGTTGAAAACGAGGAAAAAAGACAGCCTCACCCGTTTTTATATGACTTGACGGAATTACAAAGGGATTGCAACCGCAACTTCGGATATTCGGCGCAGGACACTCTGAAAGTCGCGCAGGATTTATATGAAAAACGAAAATTGATTACATACCCGAGAACGGATTCGAGATTTTTGAGCGATGATATGATACCGCAAATAAAAACTACTTTAACAAAGATAAAAAATCTTGCTGAATACAAGCCGTATGTCGAATATATAGAAAAACTTGAAAAACTCCCGATAACAAAAAGGATTGTGGATAACAGCAAAATTACAGACCATCACGCGATAATTCCAACCGATGTGAATGTAAATTTGTCATCGCTGAGCGAGCGCGAATTTAAAGTTTATAATCTTATCGTGCAAAGATTTTTATGCATTTTTTATCCGCCGTATATTTATAACATCACAAAAATCACGACGGAAGTGACCGACGAAAACTTTTTATCAAAGGGAACAACGATAATTCAATTGGGTTGGAAAGAACTTTATAAAAAGAGTGTGCAAGAGGAAATTGAAAAAGCGAAAAAAGCAAAGAAAAAAAAGGGCGAAGAGGAAGAAAAAGAACTTCCGAATGTTTCCGAAAACGAAGAGTTCCCTGTGAAAGATATAAAAAAAGAAAAGAAAAAAACGACACCTCCGAAAACTTATACGGAAGCGACTTTGCTTTCCGCCATGGAAAACGCGGGACGATTTGTCGATGACGAAGATTTAAAAGAACAATTAAAAAACTCGGGAATCGGAACACCCGCGACACGTGCGAGTATTATTGAAAGGTTAATCGCGATAAAATATGTCGAGCGTAAAGGACGAAGTTTAATCCCTACCGAAAAAGGAATGAAACTCATCGAGATTGTGCCGAATGAATTAAAATCGCCCGCGACGACAGGGAAATGGGAAAAAGGTTTAAACTCAATCGCATCGGGAAAAATGAAGCACGAAAGATTTATGGAAAGTATAAGTCGCTATGTAAATTTTCTGGTTAATCACGCAAAAACCACATCGACAAATGTGACTTTTCCCGAAGAGCAATACAAAGGCAAAAAAGGTGCATCAAAATATTTGGGGAAATGTCCGACTTGCGAAAACGGAAATATTTTAGAAAACACAAAAGCTTTTTTTTGTACGAATTGGAAAAACGGTTGTAAGTTCACGATTTGGAAAAGCGCAATAAGTCAATACGGCGTTGAAGTTGACAGCAAGCTTATCAAGGAATTATTAAAAAATAAAATAATTAAAAATATTAATTACACATTGCCGCAAACACAGGAAAAAATGGTCGGCGAATTAATTTATAATAAAGACATAAAAGCGCAGTTGGAGTTTATAAACAGCAACAGAATCGAAACAGCCGACGCGAGTGTCGGACAAATTGCAGAAAATGAAAGCGCGATTGCGCCACAAGAAGAGGTATAAAAAATATAATTTTCAAATTATTGCTTTTTGAACAGCTATAAAATAATTTTAAAGAAGATTATTTTATAGCCGTTCAATCCTTTTTTTGTAACCTTGAACTTTTCTGTCATACAGTTTATCTTCCGCACTCAAACTGCCGCAAAGCAAAGGACTTTCCGCGTTATAATTATCCGCAACAAGTTTGCCTTTGTTTGCATAGCAATAAGTACAGCCGTGCAAACAAGTATTATACGCGCCGATGTCCAAACTTTCACAGCATAGGCAACTCTCGCGTTGATTGTTATCTCGTTTAATTTTCAAACTCTCACCGCATATTTGTTCAATGAGATTTTTATCTATGCAAGAGCCTTGTAAAATTCCGTTTTCCGCGAAACCACTTTCGCAACACGATGTGATTTGCAAATTATAACTTTTGCAAATTTCCTTAATCGCTTTACTCAAAATCGGAATTTCGGATTCATCGGGTCTGCTATAAAATTTTTTAATATGTCTGTAAACATCAACGAAACTAACCATAACATAATTGCAATGATTATGTAAACGCGAGCAATAATTTTCAAACATTTTAATGTGAAAAGATGTGTCGAAATTATCGTTTATGATAATTGGGTCATACCGCCAAACGATTCGCTCTTTGCCGATTATTTCGCTCAGTGCGGCGACAGACGAAATAATATCATCTTTATTTTTCACATTTTTTTCAACGCTGTTATCATAAGGCGTCACCGTATATTGAAAATAATAATGCTCGAATCCCATGTCGTTTATGTCGAATAATTTTTTCATGAGCGGGCGCGCGTCTTTCGTCCAAAACACGATGCAATCGACAAATCATTTGTCAGCGGTATTTTTGCGACCTGCTTAACATTCATGGGATTTTTGACATACACAAATTTTTCTTTTAACCTGTTAACAAACCAATCCGAATAATACGCAGGTATATCGGTGCGTCTTGATGCTGAGATTACCAATTTTCACACCTCGTTTTTTAAAATTTTATCAAGCGCGGTTGACATATTTTTAATTTGTGATTCCTCAACAGTGAGAGGAGGATAAAACCTTAATAAATTTTCAATAAGATTAATCCCCGTTATATATCCCGCATCAAAAAGAGTTTTATGAATTTTTTCTAAATTGAACTTTTCGTCTTTATGAAACTCCAGAGCAAACATCAAACCAATCCCGCGCACTTCTTTAATAATTTCGTGTCTGGTCATCAAAATTTTAAGTTCGCTTTCAAGAAGAGTTCCCTTTTCAGCCGATTTTTGTATGTAATTTTTATTTTTTATGATGGAAATAACTTCATTCACGACCGCACTTCCCAAAGGGTCGTTTTGATGTGATTGCGCATATTTGAAATTCGATTTTTCGGTCAAGTCGGAAACTTGTTTTGATAATGCAATAACACTCACGGGATATCCGTTTCCGATGCCTTTGCCGCAAACAACGATGTCGGGATTCATATCATAATGTTCAAAACCGAACCACTTCCCTGTTCTCCCTATTCCCGTGGTAACTTCGTCAACAACTATAATCCCGTTGTTTTTTTTTATTTTGTTTTCTATCGCGCAAATAAGTTCTCTCGGCGGCAGTTTGACTGTCCCCGATGCATTACCCGATTCAAAAACAAACGCGCTTATTTCAGAAAAAGGTATATCTTTTAAAAATTCATCTACATTTCCTTTATATTCGGATAAATCAAGCGATATCCATTCCTCGCTGTCTCGACTTGAAGATATTCCGTAGGAGGATAAAAAGTAATTATTCAAACAAAGAAAATATGTTTTTTTTATTATCTTCTTAGCCAATTGCACGGCAAACTCAACCGCTTCACTGCCGGAACTGAGGAAAACACACTTCCCGTTCGGAAAATTAAGCAAATCCAATACTTTTTCAGCCGCTTCATAAACAATTTTTGTTGTATATCTGTAACCTGTGTGAGTGACAAGGTTCATCTGTTTTATTATTGCTTCATTCAATTTTTTGTTATTGTGACCCAAGGAAACGCACCAAACGCCCGCTTCAAAATCAAGATATTTTTTACCGTTTTCATCAATAACATAACAATCATCGCTCGAAACAATCGCCGTATTTAATACTTCATAATTGCAGTTTAAGATATTCAAATAATTTTACCTCCAAAAAAACACGACAAATGCATGAAATTTAAACTCGCATCGTCGTGGGCGAAACCTAAAAAAATAATTTTCCGATAACCTCTTTTAGTTGTATGAAAATAAGCAAATTTAAAAATTCATTTCTTTAACTAAATTGCGTAATCTCCAAATTATATAGATTTAAAAAATACTTTAACTTCGTAGTCCTCATAACCTGCTTGTATCATAAATTTTTTAATCAAGTCCTCCACAGACTTCTCTGCTTCTTTTTCCGCTTGTTTAAGGTTTTCCGGCTCATTTAATTTTTGACGCATATTTCCCTTAACGACGCTCAATATTTCATTTTGTTGCGCTATGGTAAAAGTAATTTCTCCGAAACGAAGCAAACCGTTATCCGTGTTATAAATTTCGGTTTTGGTTTCGTCGATTTCCAAAGAATTTAAAACGGGTCTTTGAACGGTTACAAAAATTGAATTTCCATCGAAATCAAAAGAAATATCTTTCTCCGTTAAAAGAGCTAAATCCGTCGTGTAATTCCCCACACCGTGATAGCGTATCTTTTGCGCCTTTTTGAAAATATCCAAATTCGTTTTTTTTTTTTTTCCATGACAATGAGATTTTGAGAGCCTTGAATATCCTCAATAACAATATCTTGAACTCTTAATCTTTTCTTTATATCGTTGGGATTCGGCATCTGAATACCTGTAAACATCGTTGTTCTGACAACTTCTTCGACTTTTTCAAATTTATTTTTAACATATACAATTCCGATAATTATAAGTGTCAAAAACACGCCCGTAAAAAAAATTATTAATCCGTTTTTTATTTCCTTCACAAAAAAACCTCCCACATAACAAATTAGTAATTGTGGTTATTAAAGCTACTGATTTATGAATACGATTCTGCCCCCCACAATGGTAAATTTAATTTTACCAGAAAAAGTTTGATTATCATAGGGCGAAAATTTTGCTCTTGATGCAAAATCCTTTGAAACGATTGTGGTGTCAAGGTTTTTATCGAAAATAAAAAAATCTGCGTCTTTCCCCTCTTCTAAAACGCCTTTATTACTTATTCCCAAAAGTTTAGCCGGATTTTTAGTAAACTTATCCAACATAAATTTAAAATTCATTTTTCTATCCTTAACGAGAGCGTTATATGAAACCAAAAAAGCTGTTTCCAAAGATGATATTCCGAATGAAGCGTTATCAAATTCAGTATTTTTTTGATTGCATGTTGACGGCGAATGTCCCGACGATATAATGTCGATTGTGCCGTCGAATAAACCTTCGACAATCGCTTCGACATCTTCCTGAGTACGCAAAGGCGGACGCACTTTAAAAACCGTATTATAATCTTCCAAATAATCTTCGGTCAGCGTGAAATAATGCGGGCACGTATCGCACGTCACATTCAAACCCATATTTTTCGCGATTTTTATTAATTCGACCGAACCTTTCGTGCTGATATTTGTGATATGCAATCGCGCATTTGTGTGTTTAGCCAAAATCATATTCCGCGCAACCAAAGTTTCTTCGGCTTCGCGGCGCATTCCGCGCAATCCCGTAATCGTAGAAATTATCCCGTTATTCACAACTCCGTTTTTTGAAATTGTCGTGTCATCACAAAAAGTTATAACGGGCAATTCAAACATTGTCGAATATCTAAAAATATTACTCAATAAATTTGAATCCAAAACGCTGACACCGCCGTCGGATATCGCAACGATTCCCGCGCCGTGCATATCTCCGATATTAGAAATTGCCTTGCCTTCCATGTTTTTCGTCATACTGCCGTATTGAAAAATATTTATCAGAGAACTTTTTTTATTTTGCCCGTCGATATATTCGACAACCGTTCGCGAATCGATTATCGGATTTGTATTCGGCGATGCCGTTAAAGTTGTGATTCCGCCTTTCGCGGCACTTTTAGAAACATTCATTATATCTTCTTTATATTCATATCCGGAAACGCAAGTTTTGCACGATACATCGATAAGCCCGGGCAAAACGTAATTCGATTTTGCATCGATAAAATCGTCCGAATCACATTTGATTTCTTTTTCAATCGTTGAAATTTTATGCTCATCTAAACTGATATCGCTTATATTTTCAATTCCGTTTTCGTCCAAAACGCGCGCGTTTTTAATCAACAATTTCATAGTTAACACCTTCTCTTACAGACAGCAAATATAAAAGCGCCATTCTAACCGCAACACCGTTTGTTATTTGGTCATCAAAAAAACAATGTTTTGACTCAATAATTTCCCCGGAAATTTCAATTCCCGTTCTTATCGGGCCGGGGTGCATAACGATAACATCTTCTTTTGCGTATGACAGCACGCGTTTGTTTATGCCGAATAATTTTTTATATTCGTTTATTGACGGAATAAGTTTTTCTTCGTCGTTTTCAAAATCCATTCGCAACGATAAAATAACGTCGCAATCTTCAACAGCTTTTAAAATATCATAATGAACGTTCACGCCGATTTCGCTTAAATTATCCGATATCAAAGTCGGTGCGGACGCCACGGAAACTTTCGCGCCGAGTTTTGACAACGCCCAAATATTGCTTCGCGCAACGCGACTGTTGATTATATTTCCGACAATCGTAACTTTCAAACCCTCGAAACTTCCTTTAATATCTTTTATCGTAAGCAAATCCAAAAGTGCTTGCGGCGGATTTTCATTAACTCCGTCGCCCGCATTAATAACGCCTGCCGAAACATTTTCGGCTAAAAATTTTGCGCTTCCGCTCATGGGACTTCGCAAAACTATAAAATCGCCGCCCATTTGGTCAATGATTCTTCCGACATCTTTTAAACTGCCGTAGTCCTTGCTGTTTCCGACTTGCATATCGACGATATTAGCGCCTAAATATTTTCCGGCTAATTCGTATGCCAATTTATTTCTGGACATCGCATTATCAAAAAGCATAATTACAGTTTTATCACGGAGATATGCCGGACGTTTTTTATATTTCCGAATTATATCGCGCATCGTTTCCGCCGTAGTTAAAATGCCCATTATTTCATCTTTTGTTATGTCTTTCATCGAAATAAAATCTTTGCGCTCAATACTCATTTGTCAGTCTATCCCCCTAAAAGGTCGCGGACGCTGTCCGCCTGTGAACTTTTGAAGTTAACCTTCTGTCATTTCAATCTTCCTTAAAACTTCTAAAAAATAATCGGGTAAATCCGTTTCAAACAGCATTTTTTCTGATGTAACAGGATGTGTGAATCCCAATACTTTTCCGTGTAATATTTGTCCGTCAACATTGAACGGCGGTTTTCTTTTTGTATATAATGCATCGCCCACAACGGGAAAATTAAGATGCGAAAAATGCACTCTTATTTGATGCGTCCTTCCCGTTATCAAACTAACTTCCAATAATGTGAAATTTTTAAAATGTTTTAAAACTCTGTATTCCGTAATCGCTTCTTTTCCGTTTTTATAATTAACACATCTTTTTAATCTGTCTTTTTCATGCCGTCCGATAGGCTCGTTTATAATTCCGTTTTCCTCTTTCACTTTTCCGAAAACGATGCAATTATATTTTTTTGTCGTTTCTCTATTCGCGAATTGCTTTTTTAATTCCTCATGTATAAAATCACTTTTCGCAATAACCAAAACTCCGGACGTGTCCTTATCCAATCTGTGTACAATTCCGGGACGATTTTTATCCTCGTTTATGTAAGAAAGGTTTTTTCCGTATTTGTATAATAACGCATTAACAAGCGTATTTTCGGTATGTCCGACGGCAGGGTGAACAACCATTCCTCTCGGCTTATTTATAACCGCTAAATATTCATCGTCATAAATCACATCTAATTTTAAATTTTGCGGTTTTATTTCTTCATCTATTTTTTCGATAAAAATCGCGATATTGTCATTCTCTTTAAGTTTGTAATTCGGTTTAATATCCAAATCATTCACTTTAACTTTTCCGTTATTAATCAAATTTTTAAAATAACTTCTTGTGTGCTCTTTGATTTTTTCGGATAAAAAAACATCAATCCGACTATCGTTAAAATCTTTTTCCACCGTTAAATTAATTTCTTGCAAACCAATTTGTTGCGATTCCGCTTCTTTTGATTTCGGTAATCCATGTAATTTAATTTTATTATTTTTCATTATCTTTAGAAATGTTCACCTCTTTTTCAAAAAATGTAACCATTATTGCAAGCATAACAGAGCCGACAACAACATAAACATCTGCAAAATTAAAAACCGGAAAATTCATAAACTTTATAAAAATCGGGTCTAAAAAATCTACGACATATCGTAGCGTAACTCTGTCGATAAAATTCCCGATTGCTCCCGAAATAATCAAGACTAATCCGACGCGGGAAAAAATATTCGCTTTCGTTTTCGGCAATTTTAAAAAATAATAGAGTAAACCTGTTAATGCAATAATCGTAAAAACCACAAAAAAGACTGTCTGGTCTTTTAAAAGACCGAAAGCCGCTCCTCGATTTTCAACATATGTTAACTGAAAAATTCCGTCAATCAAAACATGCGACGGATTCCCTTTTAAATTTGCCACCGCTAAATTTTTTGTGTAGTGGTCGATAAAAATCAAAACAATCGTTGATAGTAAAGCAAAAATAACCATTAAAAAATTCTCCTATAGCGAGGACACAATTTTGCAATCTTTTATCCTCATTTAATCTTTTAAAATCTTTTCTATATAATTCAATAAACTTTCGCCGTTTTCAATTTTTTGTTGTTTCGCAAGTCCTATTTTTTCTAAATAAATTATTTCGATAACATTGTTTTTGGTTTTCTTATCCAAATACATCTGTTTTAAAATATCACTTGCAACGAAGTTTTGCAAGGTATTCCGCAGATTGAAATAATCAAATAATTTTTTTATGTTCGATATTTCTTCTTCCGTGAGCAGATTCAAACTTTTTGAATAATATAAACTGCAAATCGAACCCATCGCGACGCCTTCACCGTGCGTGACGGAAAAATTCGACAATGTTTCGATTGCGTGCCCGAAAGTATGCCCGAAATTCAAAATCGCACGAATACCTTTTTCCTTTTCGTCTTGAGATACAACGTTTTCTTTTATCGCACATGAACCTTTCACAATTTCCAAAAGACAATCGTAATCCAAGTTTTTAATCTTCTCTTTATTATCCACAATATAATTATAATAATTTTTATCCATAATTAAACCGTGTTTAATAACCTCTCCCATTCCGGACGAAAATTGTCGAGGCTCTAGCGTTTTTAATGTATTAATATTTGTATAAACCAATTTCGGCTGATAAAACGCACCAATCATATTTTTATGATTTAAAAAATCCACACCGACTTTTCCGCCGACACTGCTGTCAACTTGAGATAAAAGTGTGGTCGGTACTTGAATAAATTTAATTCCGCGCATATATGTAGACGCGACGAATCCCGCCAAATCGCCCGTAACGCCACCGCCCAAAGCGACTATGATTGAGTTTCTGTCAAAATGATTATGAACCAAACTTTCATAAACTTCTTCAACCGTTTTTAAGTTTTTATTTGCTTCCCCCGCATCAAAAACATGCGTGTAAAGTTCTAAAGATACATCTTTTAAAACGTCCGCAACTTCGTCAAGGTACAATTTTGAAACGTTGCTGTCGGAGATTATCATCACTTTACTATTGTTCAATTTTTTTTCGATAAATATGTTTTTTAGATTGTCGAAATCCTTTTCAAAATATATATTGTAAATTGAAGAGGCTGTTTTAACTTCTAATATATTCATAAAGTTCCCTTTCCAAAGTGCTGTGTTTATTATTACAAACCGGCTCTATGCAAAAAATTTCGGATTTACTTTATTTTTTTGTGATAAGCGTAGGGAACACTCAAAACTGTTCCCTACGTTTTCATCTCTGCAATAAGTCGGATTTTTGATTTTAGATTAACAATTTTAAAATGTACTAAATTATTTATTGCTGTCAGCGTTCTCATGTTTTTCATAAGTTCCTTTGTCAATTTCAGTTTTTCATAAGTTCCTTTGTCAATTTCGGTTTGAATCTTTTTAAGCACATCACCAATCCAACGATTTAAACCGCTGTAGATAGTTGTTTCATCGCCCTTAACGTCAAAATCAACTTTTATCGGGCAATTGTCATAGAGATAAAGCATATCGACCAAACTGAAAACCGCCAATAAAAAATCTGTGCAAATTTTTTCCGGCGCATCATGCCCGTTAACGTTGATAACATCAAACAAATCCGTACGATTTTTAATTTCTTTCATAACTTTAGGGTGCAGAGTTCTGTGGTCAAGATTTCTTTTATACATAATTTCTAATTTATCGTCGGCTCTTCCGCGTGCGAGAAGTCTTTCGAGAATAACTTCGATATCGCAATGCAAATCGATAACCAAAACGCGCCAACCGTTTTCTTTTATAAATTTTATCGCATCAATGGCTTGCTCTCTGTTTCTCGGGTATCCGTCGATAAGCGCAGGCGAATTTTCAATCGCGAAATCGCGGAATACTCTCATAGCGATATCGTCACCAATCAAAATTCCTTGCTCTGTCAATGCTTTAATTTCGGGTTCGACTTTAGCTTTTTCTCTGAAAATATCACCCATACTTCCTGTTTTCAAATCCGGCAACCAATAATTTTTAAAATTACTGACAAGCGTTCCTTTTCCCCCGCCGGATTCTCCGAGCAAAAAAATAAAGTTCCATTTTCCTAAAATCAAATTATTTTCTCTCATTATATAATTTCCCCATCTCTTTCATTAATTTAGTTTTAAAGTTTGTAGAGCTTTTATTGAAAAAGTAAAATTAATCAATTTTTTATAGCACCATTATAAGGTATCTGTACGATTTATACAAGCGAATCACAAAATATACAAAATATATAATCTCGCTCCGACACTTTCGTCGGCTTATCATAAAAATATTATCGTGCTAAATGAAGATTGTACTTTAAAAATTCATACGCGAAAAAAAATATTTAAATTTTTTCACAAAAATATTTCCGAAATTTTGCGAAAAAATATTTGTGAAATTTTTCAAAATTCTTTTTAAAGAAAATATTTTTTTTGTGATATAATAGATTTAGTTAAAATAATTCTGTTTTAAAATTTCAAATTAAGCATCTTCCCTATTATTTCATTTTTTTATAATTCGATATATTATCATGTACAAAAGAATTTTTTTGATTTTAGATATTTAGACTTTTAGATATTTTGGAGGTTATTCGATGTACAGAAAAAATCCTAATTCAAAAAATGATAAAACTTATCTTGAAGATTATTTTGATTTAGATGAATATAAAGCATCAAAGGAAAAGCAACATTTTGATAATCGATACAATAAAGGTAAAAAAGCCGTAAACCTTGTTACACTTATGATTGGCGTTTTTTGTGTCGTATTGGTTTTCTTGTTTTCACAGCTTGTGGGTTACTATTTAGATTTATACAAAAACGAAAAAATCAACAAAGAATCCCAAGCCGTCCTTGGCGATATTGTTGCGCCGACGGGAAATCAACCGCTTTTTTTAACGGAAAGAAAAGATGATTCCATTATTATAAAAAATGGAGATTCTCACTTAGAAGAAAATCCCGATGAAAATAATGAGGTTGATACTCCCGCGATAAAAACAATTTTGCCCGAGGTGATAAAACTGCGAGAAACTCTCGGAAATGATGATATTGTCGGACATGTAAGAGTGCAGGGAACGAATATTAATTATACGATTGCGCAAAGCACGGATAATGACTTTTATTTAACGAAAGACTTAAACAAGCAAGAAAATGCCGCGGGTTCTATTTATATGGATTCTGACGCGAAAGTTGACCCGCTGTCGGACAATATTATTTTGTACGGTCACAATATGAAAGACGGAAGCATGTTTCACAACATAAGATACTATGGCGATTATGAATATTTCACAACAAATAAATATATAAACTTAATGACTTTATATGAAAATACGCAGTGGGAAATTTTCGCGTTTTATGATACGCATACGGATTTTGATTATCTCATTACGGATTTTGATTCTGAGGAAAGACATCAAGAATTTTTAAATGAAATTACATCAAGGTCGAATCATCTGTCGCCCATTACGGTGACGACCGAGGATAAAATTTTAACTTTATCAACCTGTACAAATGTTGATGAAAATACAAGGTTTGTTGTTCATGCCAAATTAATATCGAGGTAAAAAAAGTGAAACCACCCGTAAAACGGGTGGTTTCACTTTTAGCCTACAAATTCTGATACACTCATTTTAGGCGGAATTGACACCAACATACGAATATGGTCTTTACATGAACTTGCTTCCGGTATTTCAACCTTTTTATACTTACATAATTTTCTTAATATTTGCCCTATATCCTGCTTTATTTTTCCATATATTATTTATCTTCCTGTATTTTGGCGCAAATACAATGTGATACTTACACGATTAAGACGAGGTATATAAAATTATTTCCTCTTTTCTTTTTTGCTCTTTCAGTCGTAAATGTAGGAGAAGTGAAGATAAAACGCAACTCTTCAATGTTTTTCAATTCTTTCTTTAAACTCTTCAAACGCGTAAATAGAAAAACATGCAGCTGCAATAGATAGTTTACTATCTTGTTTAATTTCGGTGACTAAATCATCTCTTAATGTTTCACTGACATTATTTATAAGTTTCATTTCAGCATTCTCTTATGTTAATTTTGACTTACCAAATTTATAATATTACCGGGATAAGTTTTACCCGCTTCAGAATTTAATTTTGAATTAAGTATTGCAATATAGCCGTAATTATAACATATAAGCTTTAGCATTTCAAAATCTGAAAAATTATAAGCAAACGCCCGTTTCCGCTAATTCACTTAGCCATTTCATTATTCAATTTATTCAATGCCCGTTTCTCAATCCTCGAAACGTAACTTCTTGATATGCCCAACATTTCCGCGATTTCCCTTTGAGTTTTCTCATCGCCGTTTCTCAGTCCATAGCGTTCCTCAATTATTATTTTTTCTTTGCCTCTCAAAACGCTTTTTATTTTATCGTAAAGCCTGATAATTTCTAATTTCAAGCTAACTTCTTCATCGATATCGATTTTAATATCTGCGATTTTATCCTCAATTTGGATTTCGTTGCCGTCTTTATCTATGCCGATGGTTTCCTGTAATGACACATTATTTAATAGTTTTTTATTCGCGCGAATACTCATGAGGATTTCATT
>JGI994J12354_10003085_pt1 | contig 15786 bp, 12 predicted proteins | sample IntmicLarv3ML3BL_FD_12354 | JGI IMG/M metagenome (IMG submission 12354)
CGGCGCTGATTGCAAGAAATGAATTGATGGAAAAATACCCCGACAGAAGGATTTTTGTCGTTGACTCCTTGTGCGCATCGTCAGGCTACGGGCTGCTTATGGATAAGCTGGCTGATTTGCGTGACGACGGCATGGAGATTGATGAGCTATATGCCTGGGCAAACATGAATAAGCTGAACCTTCATCACTGGTTTTTCTCAACTGATCTGACCTTTTACGTCAGGGGCGGGAGGGTTTCAAAAACCTCCGGAATGGTGGGTACTCTGCTGAGTATCTGCCCGCTTCTAAATATGGATCATTATGGTAAGCTTATACCGAGAGCGAAAATTCGAGGGAAAAAGAACGTAATTAAGAGCATTGTCGATAAAATGGAAGCATTTGCCGATAAAGAACTGCTTTATGATGGGAAATGCTATATTTCAAACTCAGCCTGCTTTGCGGATGCGAAGGCTGTGGCTGATCTTGTAAACGATCGGTTCCCAAGGCTTTGCGGGACCGTGGAAATCAACAACATTGGCACGACAATAGGCAGTCATACAGGGCCCGGAACGGTAGCGCTCTTCTTTTGGGGGAGCCTTCGTAACGACTGATTAGCAATCAATTACAGCTTTTTATCTTCTATAAACTGGCTGGCGGCGTTAGCAATTGACATTCCCTTCTCGTCAACCAAATTATTGTAGTGTATCATATCTTCCTCGGTACAGCAGTCTTTTAAAACTGAAAGAATTTGCTCAATCTCCGGGTACTTTTCCAATGTTTCCTTTCGGATTACAGGACAGCAATAATATGCAGGAAAGAAATTCATGTCGTCCTCCAACACAGTCAGACCTGAATCGCCCAACCATCCATCGGTGGTATACACATTGGTCACATCGAATTCTCCCTGCTTAATGCTTTGCTGCTTGAGGCTGACGTCAATCATAAAAAAGTCACTGAATTCGAATCCGTAGGTTTCACACATATTATAATATCCGTCAAGCCGGTCATAGAAGGCATGCTCCGCTCCATATGTCAGGTCGGAAGTAAATGGGGCTAGCTCGCTGTTGGTTTTGATATTGTTTTTCTCGGCATATTCTGTCTTAATTGCGTTTGCGTAGGTGTTGTTGAATCCCATAGATTCCAACACAATGAGCCCGAACTCACTCTCGAAGCCCTCCTTGGCGCGGCGATAGGTCTCCTCCGGGCTTGTTCCCGGTTCGATTTCCTCTTTTAAGTATGCCATCACCATACCACCTGTATATTCGGGATACATGTCGATTTCTCCGTTTTTAAGCGCTTCAAAGCAAATGGCACCCGACATGTCGTACTTGCGCTCAACCTTGATGTCGCTCTTCTGCTCAATCAGCTGTGCCATGATTTCGGCTGTGAGCTGAGCCTCTGTATAGGCCTTACCTGCGAGAATAATCTTTTTCCCGCCGTCCTTTGCACAGCCTGCAGCCAGAGATATCAGCAGCGCAAATACCAGAATCGTTAATACTGTTTTCTTCATAATATTTAATCCTTTCAAATTTTTTGATGCTTTGCCAGCCTCCTTTCCATCTTGTTTAAAAGAAGATCTGTGAAAAATGCCATCAGACATATAGGGATCGCTCCGGTCAGAAGCATTCCCATATTCTGCATCTGTGTGCCGCGATATACATATTTCCCAAGCCCGCCTCCGCCGACAAGCACCGAGATGGTGACGATACCATACGCTGTAATCAACGAAATACGCATACCGGACACGATTACTGAAATAGCGTTAGGTATTTGTACCTTCAAAAGAATTTGAAGTGAGCTCATTCCCATACCGCGGCCGACTTCGAGCAGTGACGGGTCGACCGATAAAACTCCGGTATAGGTATTTCGAACTATTGGCAGAAGTGAGTAGAAAAAAATTGCAATGATCGCGGTCGAGTTACCTAGTTTTTTTGAAATAGCAAACAAAATAGACAGCATAGCAAGCGACGGTATTGTCTGTAATACTTCCACAAGTCCAATTACCGGATTTGCCAGTAATTTGACCCGGCTTAATGCGATACCGATCAAGGCACCAACCACCGTTGCCATCAGCACCCCCGCTGCTGAAATTAACAGATGCGTCAAGCTCCGCATTAAAAATTCGTTCATTTCATGCGTCCCTCCTTCATCTCCGCAGTCCTTTTGGTGTAACAAGCTTTGCGATTTGACCAATTGCGAAGCTCACTGTAATCGCAAGTAAACTTGACGGAATCGCACCAAGCAGAGTTATTTCATGCCGGTTTCGGCTTAATCCCATCCAAATCAGATCCCCTAAACCGCCCCCGCCGATAACAGCGGCGATAGTCGCCCAGCTAATTATATAAACGCTCGACAGCCTGACACCTGTCACAATGACCGGTAATGCGATCGGCAGCTGTACTTTAAGAAGCGTTTGAAATCTGTTCATCCCCATGCCCGCAGCCGCCTCAATATATTCGGAGGATACCTCCGAGATACCGGCATAGGTATTGCGTAATATCGGTAAGATTGAATAAAGGATTAATACAATCAAAGCAGTAGGGCGGCCTATACCGGTCATCGGTATAAGGAGCCCGAACATCACCATACTGGGAACAGTTTGCAAAACGCCGGCTGCTGCCAGAATTTTTTTGCCGGTTTTGCGATGCCTTGTGAGTAATATACCGATGGGAATTGCGATTATCATTCCGCACAGCACTGCAAAAAAGGATACACGCACATGCGTAAGAAATGAGCTCCAAAAAAACTCCTGATTAGCTTTGTACGCACTCAAAAGACTATTCATCTTCATTTCTCCAGACCACCTCTGCAAGAGCCTTGACAAGGATAGTTTTTGTAACCAGTCCCTTGACACGGTTTTTGCTGTCAACCACAATAAGAAATGGTAGCTGCTCTGAGATTAGCATATCAAAAGCCTCTCGTGCCTGTGCGTTCAAGTTGATGCTCGGGCATGGTGCAAGCTCTATATCTCCTATGCGGGATACCTTTTGAATAGTCGCGGCATCGCGAAGCTTTCCGATCGGGACGAGTCCTTCCAACCGCCCTTCCGCATCCACTACGATAAGTGAATCAACGTTGCGCTTGCGCATAAGGTCAATCGATTCAGCAAATCCCTTGTCTCCTGTTACAGTAACAACACGAGGATTCATAATTTCCCGAACCAGATCAATATCGTAGTTTGCCTGAAATCGCTTTTTTCCAATAAACTCTTTAACATAATCGTTTGCGGGATAAGACAGCAAACGTTCAGGAGAATCCTGTTGGACAATTTTACCGTCCTTCATCAGCACTATAACATCGGCAAGCTTGACAGCCTCGTCAATATCGTGGGTGACAAACACAATTGTTACCCCTAACGAGGTTTGCAGACGCTTGATTTCATCCTGAAGAGATTCTCGTGTAATAGGATCGAGCGCTCCGAAGGGTTCATCCATTAAAATGAGCGACGGGGATACCGCAAGTGCTCTGAGCACTCCGATGCGTTGCTGCTGTCCGCCGGATAACTCCGACGGGTATCGATCCCTGTATTGAACAGGGTCCATGTCAACCATATGCAGCAGCTCGGTAGTACGCTCATTCCGCTTAGCTTTGGTCCAGTTAAGCAGCTTAGGTACGATCTCAATATTTTGCGCAATTGTCATGTTCGGGAAAAGCCCGATTTGCTGAATAACATAGCCAATTTGACGCCGCAGGTCTACCGGATTGAATTCGATGATCTGCTTTCCGTTAAATGAGATAGAGCCCTCGGTCGGATCAACAAGTCGGTTGATCATTTTAAGTGTTGTCGTTTTTCCACAGCCGCTTGGGCCAATCAGAACCGTAAATTTGCCCTGCTGAATTTCTAAGTTCAGATCTGAAATGATGATATTGCTGCCGTATGCCTTTGTAACATTCTCGAATTTGACCATATAGCAACCTCCTCCCTAAATAATGATACGTTTTCTTCGATTTACTTCCGTTTTCTTATACAATAGTATTTGCATGGTTTTTTCCGCCATCACAAATCAGATTTATAGTAATCCATTATTCTCTTCTGAGAATAAAAAACGAGACTAAAAAATAAAAAATCCGGAGCATCGACTCCGGACCCTGAATATAAAATACAAAAATAAGTTACGTCAGAACAAGAAAATACCGATGCGTATCGTGAGCCTATTTATTTTTGGTCGTTTTCCCATATAATGCCCGTCATCTTTCCTTTGACTTTGTTCAGTATAACGGCAGCTCGTTTTTTTGTCAAGGAAACGGGCATTTTACGCGGCTAATTTGAGCTTAAAAGTTACAATGTGGTTACAAATAGTACTGTGTCTCTGAGATTGTAGAGCAATGATGTGGAAGTAGTCCGTGAGCTGAGGTAAGGGAGCCGGAGCGCACTTGTAAGAACGGAATGCTCATCCGAGCGGTACGGCGCCGGAAGCGGCGTTGATGTGCAACCGCGATAAGCGGTGCGTTGAATACATACAATTAGTTACAATTTGGTTACAGCACACGGCAGCAATAGTATCGACGGCAATAGTTTGTTGAAATATAAACCCTTGTATGATAATGTAACAAGCAGTGAAACACAATTGCTTCAGCATGAACAGGCAAAAAGTGATATAGTAAACTGTAATTATTCAGTGCCCATGCAAGCATCATGTGCCGCAGCGGTGCAGCAACACTGCTCCAGCGATCCTACCGCCCGAGCGCGCGTCCTTGCGCGCACGGTCGGCGCTCCACCATCCTTGGCTGCGCTGACGGATCGCTTCCGCAGTGTCACCGCACCGCTGCTCAGTACAGCACTGAGCAGTAACAGTAAACTACCGTGTAATACAAGGGGGGCGGCGCTGTGCCGGAAATCAACTGTTATGAAATCATTGAGAACACTTGTCTGACAGATAATGTGTTTTCATTGACCGTAAAATGCGAAGAAATAGCCGGTAAAGCCAGTGCCGGGCAGTTTATACACATTAAGTGCGGAGCTGAGAGATTGCTTCGCAGGCCAATCAGTATTTGTGATGCTCAGGACGGACAGCTCAGGAGCATATATGAAATCAAAGGCGAGGGGACTCAATGGCTGTCGGAGCGCTGCAGGGGAGAATGGCTTGATATTTTAGGTCCGCTTGGCAGCGGATATGTTTTTCCTGAAGCCACTAAAGGCACTGAAAACTCAAAGGACCCTAAAGACCCTGAAGGCACTAAAGACTCAGAAGACTCAGAAGACTCAGAAGACTCTGAAGGCTATGAAGGTAATATAATCGTAGTCGGCGGGGGGATCGGTATTCCGCCGATGCTTTTTGCTGCGAAATCGGCAAGAGGAAAAGTTAAGGCGGCAAAAGGGTATATCTCGTCAGAAAAAGGACAGGTTAAAGCAATTCTCGGCTTTCGCGATGCTGACAGGCTCATTTTAAGGGATGAGTTTGAAGCAATATGCGATGATGTTATTATTACAACAGATGATGGAAGCTTAGGTTATCATGGGGCTGTAACCGCACCGCTTGCAGGGCTTCTTGAGACAGGTGGTGTTAATGCTGTACTCGCATGCGGACCGCGCGCTATGCTTTCTGCTGTGGCAGGTCTGTGCTCACAGCATGATGTTCCGTGTCAGGTATCCATGGAGGAACGTATGGGATGCGGGGTTGGGGCATGCATGGTTTGCTCCTGCGCAACGGTCATAGACGGGAAAGAGCACATGAGCCGTGTTTGTAAAGACGGTCCGGTCTTTAACGCAGATATAATTGCGTGGTAGGACGGAGGTAAAATTGTGGGAGTACATATGGATATAAGCGCAGCTCAAAATGTAAAAGACGTTGACCTGAGTGTTAATTTTGCAGGTGTCAGATTTAAGAACCCTGTTGTAACGGCATCTGGTACATTCGGATTCGGCAGAGAATACAGTGAATATTATGACATCTCAATGCTCGGAGGGATTTGCGTCAAGGGCTTGACACTAAAGCCAAGGCTTGGAAACAATCCTCCGAGAGTTGCCGAGACCCCGATGGGGATGCTCAACGCAGTAGGCTTTCAAAATCCGGGTGTGGATGCGTTTATCTCCAATGAATTACCTTTCCTCAGGGAGCATAATACTGTCGTTATCGCAAATCTCACCGGCGACACTGTTGAAGAGTTTGCTCTGCTTGCCGAGAAGCTGTCGGATGCAAAGGTGGATATTCTCGAGGTAAACGTTTCGTGCCCCAATATAAAGAGCGGCGGCATACAGTTTGGAACATCACCGGATGCGGTCGCGCGCGTCACCGAGGCAGTTAAGCAACGCTCAAGAATTCCTGTAATGGTCAAGCTTTCGCCTAATGTAACCGATATATCAGCAATCGCACGTGCTGCTGAAGCTGCGGGCGCCGACGCTTTATCTCTTATTAACACCCTGCTCGGTATGAGGATTAACACATCAACACGCAAGCCTGTCTTGAGCAATAACACAGGCGGACTATCCGGACCTGCTATTTTCCCAGTGGCGGTCAGAATGGTCTGGCAGGTTTATAATGCTGTAAAGATACCTATCCTTGGGATGGGGGGGATAATGCATGGAGATAACGCAGTAGAAATGATGCTTGCAGGTGCGAGACTTGTTGGTGTAGGTACAGCCAATATCGCCGAGCCGACAGCACCACTCACAATAATTAAGGAAATCAAGGAACACCTTACAAGTAATGACATGGATAATGCTGCGGAATTGACGGGAAAGGTAATATTAAATTGACTAAAGTATATCTTATTAGACATGCCGAGGCTGAAGGAAATATTTTCAGACGTGCGCACGGACAGTATAACGGTTTGATAATAGGCAGAGGACACAAGCAGATAAAGAGACTAAGCGAACGCTTTGCAGACATCGATATTGATGCCGTTTATTCCAGCGACCTTACCAGAACATGCGTTACAGCAGCTGCGATCTATAAGCCTAAGAATCTGCCGCTTAATAAGGACAAGCGCCTCAGAGAGGTGAATATGGGAGAGTGGGAGGATATCTCATGGGGTGATTTGGAACACGGTGATCCTCAGATGATGAGTAACTTCGAATCCGATCCTTATAAATGGAAGGTGCACGGCAGCGAGGACTGTCAGCAGGTTACATCGCGTATGATAGAGTGTATATCGGAGATTGCAGTGAAGCATGACGGGCAAAGCATCGCGCTCTTCTCGCATGGTTTTGCAATTAGATCATTTATGCAGGGGATTTTGAATATTGACGCAGGTGATATAACGAAAATACCGCTTTTTGACAATACTGCAGTCACTTTGCTTAATTATCGAAGTGGTATATTTACAATAGAATATCAAGGCGACAACTCGCATATCCCTGCTGAAGACAGCACACTGGCAAGACAGACATGGTGGCGTGAGGAGAAAGAGCGCGTCCGTGAGAATCTCCGTTTTCTGCCATTTGCTGAAGCACGTGACGGCGCAATGCTTGATCGGTGCCTGCATGAATGCGGTATTGTGAGTCTTGAATCATCTGTAAAAACTACGGCTTTCCTCGGCGAGCAGCAGGTAGGCTTTCTTTGGATTTCAACAATCGGTGACAGCAACGATGAAGCCAGAGGGAGAATCGACTGCATATTTGTTAAACCGGAGCTCAGAGGCAAGCATTATGCTATTCAAATGGTAGGGGAAGCAGTTTCATATTTTCGCAAGCGCCACATTGCGGCGGTCAGTGTCGCAATACCTTGTGAAAGTGATGCCGAACGCTTCTTCAGTGCTTATGGTTTTGAAAAATACACAGCAGCCGGCGAATCAAACGAATACCATGAAGCAAAAGATCATGTTAAATCGGGCAGCGCTGATATAGTCAGTGAGTTACGAAAATACAACGAATCTAACGAATCCAACGAATCCGGTGCATATGATGCACCCAGCGGATGGTGTGTTATGGAAAATGATTACAAAAACTGGGACCTTTAGTGGGAAGTATAATGAGACAGACCTTTGATGCTCCGCTGCTTACAAAATACGACTTTTTACCGGTTTCGCGTGAGGATATGACAGACCGGGGGTGGTATTATTACGATTTTTTGCTTGTGAGTGGTGATGCATATGTTGATCATCCGAGCTTTGGAGCGGCAGTGATCGGAAGATTGCTTGAAGCAGAAGGCTTTAGGGTTGCAATACTTGCTCAGCCTGAGTTTCATGATAGCTCAGCCATTGAGGCGATGGGCAAACCAAGATATGCGGCGCTTGTTACGGCGGGAAATCTTGATTCGATGGTAGCTCATTTTACGGCTGCAAAGAAGCCGAGAAGTGAGGACAGCTATTCTCCGGGTAAAAAAGCAGGCAAACGTCCCAACCGTGCGGTCACTGTATATACACAGCTTATCCGCGAGGCATTTCCGGAGCTCTTTATCATTATCGGCGGGCTTGAAGCGTCACTCAGACGTTTTGCACACTATGACTACTGGGATGACAAGGTGTGTCGTCCCATTCTTTTTGACAGCGGAGCAGATCTGCTTGTATATGGCATGGGAGAAACGGCAACTGTTGAGCTGGCGCACCGCCTTGCGGGCGTTAAGGGAAAGCGCGGTAATAAGTTACACAAGTCAGGTAATGTAAAAAGAGATACTGTCAATGAAGCACGGATATCAAGTATCGCAAATAACATAGATAATACAGATATCATGGAAAACACAGATATTGCAGATAACATAGATATCAAAGATATTCGCGGGATCGGGTATATTGCGGAGAACATATCCGTTTGTGCGTTCCCGCACGTGTCATGCGCCTCTTTTGAGGAGGTGTCTGCTGATAAGACAAAATACGCCCGTGCGGCAATGATCCAGTATGATGAGCATGATCCTGTCAGAGGTCAGGCAATTGCACAACGCTGCAGCGGACGGACATTGATAATAAACCCGCCGGCACTGCCATTGACGTCGGCGCAGCTTGACAGAGTCTATTCACTGCCGTTCACACGTGAGCCTCATCCTATGTATACTGACTTGGGAGGAGTTCCTGCGATAGATGAGATGAGGTTTTCAATAACGCACAACAGAGGGTGCTTTGGCGGGTGCAGCTTCTGCTCTCTTGCTTTCCATCAGGGGAGGCTCGTGACATCCCGAAGTCATGAGTCGGTGGTTGGCGAGGCTCAACAGATTGTTTTGCATCCTTTATTCAAGGGTTATATTCATGATGTCGGCGGACCGACTGCGAATTTCAGGAAACCATCATGCGAGAAGCAATTGACAGAAGGTATGTGCAAAAGAAACTGCCTCGCGCCCGAGCCTTGCCCGAACGTCGAGGCTGATCATTCCGACTATCTGCAGCTGCTTAAAAAGCTTGCCGCTATACCAGGTATAAAAAAGGTATTTATCCGTTCGGGGATACGCTTTGATTATCTGATGCTGGATAAGGACGGTGAATTTTTTGCACAGCTTGTCAAGAATCACATATCGGGGCAGCTAAAGGTTGCGCCGGAGCACTGCAGTGACAATGTGCTTTTTTACATGTCAAAGCCGCGAAACGCAGTTTTTGACAGCTTCCGCGAGAAATATGCCAAGCTGAACGAAAGATACGGCAAGGAGCAGTACCTTGTGCCGTATCTCATTTCATCACACCCCGGAAGTACGATTGATGATGCTATCAAGCTCGCCGAATATCTCAACAAAAACAGAATTCATCCGGAACAGGTTCAGGAGTTTTATCCGACCCCCGGCACGTTATCAACCTGCATGTATTACACCGGCATTGACCCGAGAACAATGAAGCCGGTCTATGTTCCGCGCTCGCGCGAGGAGAAATCCGCACAGCGTGCCCTGCTTCAGTGGAGAAGGCCGGAAAACCGCAGCCTGATAAGGCGAACACTGCAAAAAGCAGGCAGAGCGGATCTTATCGGATTCGGAAAGCACTGTCTCATCAGACCGGAGAATCGGAAATAATATCCTGTGTCTTCATTTTCTGCCGGACTGTGCGAAGAACCATCACCGCCAGCGGAGCACCGATAAAGACTGAGAGAATGTCGGCTGCTGCCGATGCGGAAGCAAGTCCATATACACCAAACAGACGCGGCAGTATAAGTATCATGGGCACATAGCATATGCCTTGTCTTGAGAGACCGAGAAGCAGTGCGGACGACGCTTTGCCGAGAGCATTAAGAGTCATATTTATTACAACAATCGATGCTCCGATTGGCATTGCTATGCATTGTGTGCGTATTGCGAATAGTCCGATGTCGAGAACCTCGGCATCACCCTGTGAAAAAAGACCGATGAATTGCTTCGAGAAAACGAACATGGGAGCGCATACGATAACCATAACGGCAATTCCTGCTTTAAATGTAAACCAAAAGGCTTTCCATACCCTGTCATATCTTTCGGCGCCCCAGTTGAAGCCGGCGACAGGGGAATAACCTTGCCCAAGCCCCATGAGTGCGGCGGCGAAAAACTGCATAGCGCGGTTGCATATACTTATCGCCGCTATAGCCGATACACCAAAACCCGCGGCGGCATTATTCGCCGCTACCGAGACGAAATTAGTCAGTATCCGCTGCGAAAAGACAGGCAGACCCATTTTGCTGACTTCCGATAAAATACTCTTCTTAAATTTTAGGTTTTTATATGACATTCGCAATACGCTTCTGCCTCGAATATAAGGGAATAACAGAATAAGGAAGCTGACGCATTTTGATATCATATTTGCCATACCGGCACCTGTGATGCCAAGGTCAAGCACAAAGACAAACAGGGGACAAAGCCCTACATTGACGATCGCGCCGGATATTGTTCCAAGCATTGAGAACACCGGACTGCCCTCGGCTCTCAGGCTTTGATTTACTACAAAGGTAGTTGCTGCTATGGGAGCCGCGAAAAGCAGAAATTTTGAATACCGCAGACCTTCGGCAAGAATACCCGTTTCCCGTGCGCCGAGAGCATACATTATCGGCTTTTGAAGAATCATCCCAATGATGGCAAGTACGATTCCGATAATAAAGGATGAAAAGACTGAGACGGCAAGCGTTTCCTCAGCCTGTTGCTTTTTGTTTGCGCCCAACAGGCGTGCGATATAACTGGATGCACCGGTACCGATTGCCATACCAAACATGGTTAGAATGTTATCGAGCGTGAATGCAATACCAACAGCTCCGACAGCATCCTTACCTAACTGGCTCACAAAAAACGAATCCGCAAGACTGTAAAATGATGTCACAAGCGCGCTGATGACTGACGGTATAGCCATAGTCGGTATTATTCTCGACAAACGGCCGTTAAGCATCATGTCGCGGTTCGTTTCTGCATCCTGCTTCTTAATAATTGCCAAAAGATCACCCGCTAATTCGTTGAATTTTCAGCTTGAACCTAAGCTTTGCTTCACTGCTTGAGATCAGATTTTGCTCTTTTGCCCGAGATTGGGTTTTCTGCTCTGCCTGTACCTATGTTTTGTTTTTCTGCCTGAATTTGAGCTTTGTTTCGCTAATGATAACTGCGGCGAATGTTAGGATAAAACCGACTATTAGCTTGAACGTCAAAACCTCACCGTATAACAAGACGGAAGCCAACGCGCCGAAAGGTGATTCCATTGAGATAATAACGGCTGTCTCGGAGGGAGGAGTGTATTTCTGACCGAATACCTGCAGGAACAAACAGCCTGCAGTGCATACGACGGTGAGAAAAATGAGTCCCCAGATATCCGCCGCGGCAATTGTTGCGGGAAAAGGCTCTAGGATAGCGGCACATATGATTGAAACCACACCTGCAGATGCGAATTGGATCATCACAAGCACTACGGGATCTCTGTCGGGTACGGCTCGTGCCGTGACCACTATATTCAACGCAAAGAAGAAGCCGCAAATAATTGTCAGGAAATCACCGGATGCGATCGATAAATTATTATCAAGTGAGATAAAACCGATGCCGATGATGCAAATAACAGCTGCAGCAACGTTAAATTTGTCAGGTTTGTTCTTCGTAAAGCCCCAGAAGAGAAAAGGAACCATGACGCAGTAAACACATGTGAGAAATGCGTTTTTCCCCGGAGTAGTCAGGTTTAGACCATACGTTTGAAACGCATATGCAAGCATAAGTGTTATGCCCATTAGCGAGCCGCCGATTAAGTATTTTTTGTCGATTTTTTTGAGCTTACCCGCGCAGACAGGCAGCAGAATCAATGCCGAACCGCAAAACCGCACTGTCAGGATGTAAAGGGTCGGAATGTTCGTGAGCAGATTCTTCATAACGACAAAAGCAACACCCCAGAAAAATGCGGCGGAGAATAGGCCAAGCCTGCCGAGGTTTCTTGATTTCTTGTCGTTCATTTTCAATGTGTGTTCCTTACGCTTTTTTCATATATGCGGCAGCTGAGTTGAGAAGCATTCTTTTTGTTCCGACCTCATCAAATGCGATCTCAAGAAGAGCGTCGCCTCCGGTAGGTGTAATGCTTGTGATAAAACCATGACCGAACGCCGTATGGGTTATTTCATCCCCCGTGCTGTAGTCTTTTGAAGCTTTAGGTGTATTATTAACAGAACGCGACGCGGCGGATTGCTTGGGCTTGGACGCTGCCTTACCCGGCTGCCGCGAACCATAACCCGATGCAGAGCCGTATCGGTCTGACGTCATCCCGCCGGAGTTATAAGCCGTCCTCGAATTGTGAGATAAGTCAGCTGCGCTGCCGGAATTTGCCAGCATATGCATGCGAACATCAATGTTATCTTCTTCGATTTCACCGATAAAACGCGACGGTTGATTCGCCGAGGTTTTACCAAACAGCATCCGCTCGGCTGCGCTTGTAAAGTGCAGATTTCGCATGGCGCGGGTCATTGCCACATAGCAAAGACGCCGCTCTTCTTCGATTTCCTCAGCATCACCGATTGAGCGCATCCCCGGGAAAATGCCTTCCTCAGCACCTACTATAAAGACCGTGTCGAATTCAAGCCCCTTAGCGCTGTGCATAGTCATCATTGGTACACGGTCGGTACTGTTATCGCTGCGGTCAATATCTGTATAAAGTGCGGTCTCGTTAAGGAAATTAAACAAGCTGCTTCTGTTGTCAGTATCGCCGTAGCTGTCACTGTTACCGCTTCCATTATCAGTGCCGCTATAGCCTCCACTGTCAGTGCTGTTATTGTCAGTACTGCCATAACCGCTGCTGCCTGTGCTGCTATTACTGACGTTGCCGGCATTTTCGCTCATGAAGCTGATGATATTCGTCTTTAGCTCCATAATATTCTCTATTCGGGCTATGTTTTCATCTGGCTTTTTTGTCTCAAGCATCCTGACATATCCGGTTCGGTCAAGCAAAGCATCGTAAAGGACATCAAGCGGAGCGTCGGCTGCCAGATCACGCAAATCAGAGATCATTTCCGCAAACAGGTGGAGACGAGCTGCGGCACTGCCGAGACTTTCATCTAATTGCGAGGTACCCATGAGCCTAAATATCGACATCCCCGATTGTGCGGCAAGACCTTGGAGCTTTGAAAGCGTTGTGTCGCCAATTCCTCTCGGCGGATTATTGATTATTCGCAGCAGCCTGGCATCGTCGTCAGGGTTATTGATAACACAAAGGTATGCGAGCATATCTTTGATTTCGGCACGTTCAAAAAAGCCTGTGCCGCCTAAGACGCGATAAGGTATACCGCTGCGCTTGAAGGCTGTCTCGAGCTGGTTGGATTGAGCGTTCATACGATAGAGTACAGCATGCTCGCTCCAGTTTTTGCCGCCATAATTACTTGCGGTGATGATATCAGCAACAAGCTGAGCCTCGCTTCGTTCATTTTCGGTGATATGCAGAATCGGCTTGTCGCCGTTGGGGTTCTCTGTCCAAAGCTTTTTCCCTTTTCTGCCTTTGTTGTTACGAATAACATCATTCGATGCATTCAGTATCCTTTCGGTCGAACGGTAATTCTGTTCAAGCCTTATTACCTTAGCACCCTTAAATTGCTTTTCAAAGCTGAGGATGTTTTCGATCGTAGCGCCGCGAAACTTATAAATGCTCTGATCGTCGTCACCTACAACACAAATGTTGCCGCGTGGACCTGCGATTGCCGAAGCAAGAAGGTATTGCAGGTGGTTTGTGTCCTGATACTCATCAACAAGGATGTATTCGAACCTCTTTTGGTAATACTCAAGGACATCAGGGTGCTTCATAAACAAACGGACCGTAAGCAGAATAAATCGTCAAAATCGAGAGCATTAGCAGATATCAGGTGCTTTTCATATTCGCTGTATGCCTTTCCGATTTTTATCTTGCGTATCTCATGCTTCTTTTCGGCGTCGCTGATATAATCCTCAGCCGAAATCATTTCACCCTTTGCACGGCTGATATATCCAAGAACCGTTTTATGCGGGAGATCACGTTCCTCAATATCCAGATTTTTTAGTATGCGCTTCATAACCGATGCAGAATCCGCAGTATCATAAATAGAAAAAGTGCGGTCGTAGCCAAGCTTGTCAATATCGCGGCGAAGGATTCTCGCACAAGCCGAATGAAAGGTCATCGCCCAGATATCGTTTGACTTTGACCCAAGTGTTTTTTCAAGACGCTGCTTTATTTCTCCGGCAGCTTTGTTAGTGAATGTGATTGCAATAATGCGCCACGGCTCTACCGGAGCGACAGCGCACAGCTGTGCGAGCCGCCTGGGGATATCAGCTGACGACATCGAATCAACGGTATGTGTGGAAGAGTGCGTGGAATTATTTGAATCGGAGGTATGTGAAACAGAAGTGTGCGAAGAGGTGCTGTGAGCATTGGATTCCTGTGAAACGGCACCTTGTTCGTGTGTAGACTGAGATGAGACATATTTCTCCAGAAACAACAGATCATCTTCGGTTGCGCCATGGTGGATAGTCTCGCAATCGGAGCCTGAACCGTATTTTAAAAGGTTTTCGATGCGGTTTATAAGCGCAGTCGTTTTACCGCTTCCGGCACCTGCGAGCAGCAGAAGCGGACCCTGCGTAGTCATTGCTGCGTCGAGCTGTGAGTCATTAAGATGCTGAAAATTAAGCTCAATCGCTTTGCGGCGAGCGGCGATGAAACGCTTTATGAAGCTGTCATGATCCAAGATTGAGTTTCCTCCGGAATATTAAAGGTTGTCAAAATAACGTTTGAGTTAAACGGCGGTTAAACGAAAGCGTTTGTCAGGGGGGCATAGGGTGCTTAGGGCGAGAAGTGTAGCTAACGGATATCAATTGCGGATACGAGAGGTGATATTTGCGGATATCAATTATGGATACGAGAGGTGTTTCTTTTGGATATCAGTTATGGATACACGGATTAACGGGAGCCAAAGACTCCCGTTAATCCAACAGATTATGAAGATAATAAAATGAAAAAATAATCTAGCGACCCTGCAAATCCATGCTAACAATCAGTTGTTAAGCAAAAAACAATCAAATGTTACGAAAGTGTTAAATAACTGTGCTTAATTACATTTATTTTTCATCGGACTATACTTTTATTCTTATCAAGTTTTGTAACTAGCATACTACAATAAGACACATGCAGCAAATGACAGCAATTATGGCAGGTTAGCTGCACGCTGCAATAACAGCGCTCGACAGAATAGGTTTTGCCTGCATCACTGTCGGTCTATCCTCATTATATTACTCTCATTTTTATACACTTTTGAACACTGTTGCTTTCAACATTATCAAAAAAGAAACAAAAAAATATATGCAAAATATATACAAAATTTTAGTCGAACGCCGGACCGAACCATGGAGAAGATGAAAAACCGCAGGCAAGAAAGTCAGCATTGGCTGCTGCGATCATAGCGAATCTACGTACGCCAGTTTTTTTCGTAATATTCTGAACCGGTGTCCGAACTGTATATATCGAAGAAGGAAAACGTGTGAATAGTGCAGAGAGGACTCCGTTGATTTG
>JGI994J12354_10003086_pt1 | contig 15786 bp, 14 predicted proteins | sample IntmicLarv3ML3BL_FD_12354 | JGI IMG/M metagenome (IMG submission 12354)
CAAAATACCATGCTGCTAGTGGATATACACAGATTGCCATTCGTTCTTTTAAGTCATCCACATCGATGCCGCTAAGTTCAAAAGCTTCATTGCAAATAATTTCGGCTGGATTAAATTTCTGGATTTCATCTAATAATTTGCGTTCGCTATCTACTTCTGTAACATAGCAATCTCCCGTCGTTATGTCAGCTATCGATACACCGTATTGTTCGTCAAGATAAATCACTGACATAATGTAGTTGTTGCGAGTCTCATCAAGACTTTGGGTGTTTAGATTTGTTCCCGGTGTTACAATTCTAACGACCTCTCGCTTAACTATTCCCTTAGTTTGTTTAGGGTCTTCAACCTGCTCACAAATCGCCACTTTATATCCTTTATCTATTAGGCGGTTAATATAAGCTTCCGCCGCATGATGAGGAACTCCACACATTGGAACTCGCTCTTCCAGTCCGCAGCTTTTGCCCGTCAAGGTGATTTCTAACTCTTTTGATGCTAAAAGTGCATCATCGAAAAACATCTCGTAAAAATCGCCAAGACGATAAAACAAAATACAATCTTGATTAGCTTCTTTTGTTTTAACGTACTGTTGCATCATCGGTGATAGCGTTCCCATAGTAATAAAATCCTTTACATTCATCTAGTGATACTTTTATCAGTTTCCCTATATCATCTTTGCTGCCAGGTAAATGCACCAACAAATTATTGGATAATCTCCCCGTCACGAGCGCCTCATCTTGACCATTAACTTCTTCAATCAAAACTTCTTGGACGCTACCTTCGTGTCTTGCTGTAACTTTCCTTGAAATTGTCTGCACTTCACCAAGTAGCACATCAAAGCGTTCTTTGATCACATCATCAGGTATTTGATTTTCCATAACAGCTGCCGGCGTCCCGCTTCGTTTTGAATAAATATAAGTAAATGCGCTGTCGTATTGAACTTTTCTAACNACATCTAGTGTTTCGGCAAAATCCTCATCGGTCTCACCAGGAAAACCGACAATGATGTCTGTTGTCAGTGAAATATCTGGCATCGCCGCTTTAATCTTCGCCGCTAGTTCAAGGTACTGTTCCTTGTTATAACGCCGATTCATCTTTTCTAAAATAGCACTACTGCCCGCTTGTAATGGTAGGTGTATGTGACGACATATCTTTTTACTTTTTGCCATAACTTCGATTAATTCATCCGACAAATCCTTGGGGTGTGATGTCATAAAACGGATTCGTTTTAACCCCTCGATACTTTCTATCATCTGTAATAATTCGGCAAAAGTCGTCGAACTATCATTTGTCTTTCCGTAAGAATTAACGTTTTGACCTAGTAGCATGATTTCAAAAACCCCATCTGCCACTAGCTTTTTTATCTCTCGCACAATGTCTTCTGGTTTGCGACTTCTTTCGCGACCACGAACATATGGCACAATACAATAACTGCAAAAGTTATTGCAACCAAACATGATATTAACACCTGATTTAAACGAATATTTTCGTTCCGTTGGCAAATCTTCTATAATCTTGTCAGTGTCCTTCCAAATATCTACAACCATTCGGTTTGACTCTAATCTTGTTGCCAACAATTCAGCAAACTTATAGATATTGTGTGTTCCAAAAATCAAGTCAACAAATCTATAACTCTTTTTGGTTTTTTCGACCACATGGGCTTCTTGCATCATACAGCCACATAATCCAATCATCATATGGGGATTTTTCTTTTTGTAGCTATTTAGCCGTCCTAGCCGTCCATACACTCGCGTATTTGCATTTTCTCGTACGGTGCAAGTGTTAAAGATAACAAAATCTGCCACTTTTTCCGAATCCGCTCTTAGATAACCTACTTGCTCTAATATGCCCTCTAATTTTTCTGAATCTCTAGCATTCATCTGGCACCCAAATGTCACTGTATAAAACGAAAGCGGACGACCCAGTTGTTCACTTAAACGCGCGACATACTTTTGACATTTCTTGATAAAGTAGTATTGGCGATTCGGCTCTTCGACTGGTTCGTCTGCACTCAAATCTATTTTGCTAAGTATTTCTTCAAATTCAATATGGTTACTCACTTATATTCCCCTAAGGTCTTACTTGACCACTTCCATAAACAATATATTTTGTCGTTGTTAGTGCCTCTAACCCCATCGGACCACGAGCATGGAGCTTTTGTGTACTAATTCCAATCTCTGCTCCGAAGCCAAATTCCTCACCATCGGTATAGCGCGTCGACGCATTGACATAAACTGCCGCCGAATCAACTTCATCTAAGAATTTCTGGGCGTTATCATAATCCGAAGTAATAATCGACTCCGAGTGGCTAGTGCTATATTGGTTGATGTGTGCTATCGCTTCATCAATCGAATCAACCGTTTTAACTGAGATAATATAGTCTAAGTATTCCTGTCCCCAATCATCTTGGGTTGCTTCTTTGGCTTTGGCGATGATATCACAAACTGCTTTATCGCCACGGATTTCAACTTGGTATTTATCAAGTGCTGTTACGAGCATTGGCAGTAATTTATCCTTCACGTTAGTATGGATTAGCAATGATTCACAGGCATTACAAACACCAATTCGCTGCGTTTTGGCATTGACGATAATATCTATTGCCATTTTAAGGTCTGCGCTTTCATCAACATAGATATGGCAATTCCCCGTTCCTGTTTCGATTACTGGAATCGTACTATTGTCTACTACCGCTTGAATCAGCCCTGCTCCTCCACGCGGAATCAAAACATCAATATATTCTTTCATTTTCATGAAACCAGTGGTCGTCTTGCGCGAAGTATCTTCAATAAGCTGAAGTACATTAGCGTCCACCCCTTCGTCAGCAAGCGTTTTTCTAATACAATCAACGATAGCCTTGTTGGAATTGATGGCATCGCTACCACCTTTTAAAATCACAACATTGCCCGTTTTAAAGCAAAGCCCAAAAGCATCAGCGGTGACATTAGGTCTAGCTTCGTAGATAATCCCAATCACCCCTAGCGGAACTCGTTTTTGCCCTATCAACAATCCGTTAGGGCGCTTTTTCATTTGTGCCACTTCGCCGATGGGGTCATCTAAACTCACTAACTTATAAAGACCCTCGGCCATTCCTTTGATGCGTTCCTTTGTCAATAACAGCCTGTCCAAAAGACCATCATTCATACCTGCTACCCTGCCATTTTCCATGTCAACAGCATTGGCCTTGATAATGTCTGCGGTATTATTAACTAAACTATCGCCCACTTTCTTTAGTAAGTGATTCTTAGTTTCAATATCCATTTTACGCATTGCTGGTTCTGCTTGTTTGGCTTGCATTCCAATTACATTAAGCATAATGACTCCTTTAAAATATATTGGCTTCAGTTATCAGCTTCTGGGGGATAATATCAAACACATCACATGGCGCCTCATCAACAATTTGAAATTCAAAAGCTACAGCCACCGTCACATGCTTGCGGTGTTGTTCTAAATAGCGGTCATAAAACCCACCGCCATATCCAACACGGTGGCGCTTCTTATCAAATGCTACTCCTGGCACAATCATTAAAGCATCTTCGGCATTTGCCATCTCACACCCTTGCGGTTCAAGGATTCCATAATAACCTTTTTTGAGTTGTTCAAACGAGGTGATTTCATAGAAGTCCATCCGGTTATCTGTGATTTTGGGAACAGCAACCTTTTTGCCATTTCGCCACGCTTCCTCGATAATCCCTTTAGTTTCCACCTCGTTGTTGAAGTCAATATAAGCATAAACATAGGCGCAATCAACGAATTCGCGAAGAGCAATCACTTTTTCGCAAATCTTGACACTTGCTTCTTTTATTTCGTCTGTTTTTATCACACTTCTTCTATCAGCTATTAACTTTCTAATGCGTTTCTTTATCTCCATACTTTTCTCCCAAATTCACAATAGAACCATCTTCTTCCTCGATATCAATATTGTCTAATTGGCTTTTAAGGTTCATTCGCACAGAGGCGATGTATTCTTGTCTCAACTTTGCTTGTTCTTCTTTTTCCGCAGCAGTAAGACCTTCGCCCTTTGACTTACGCGCAAGTTCATTGATTCTTGCTAGTTGTTTTTCATCCATAATACATCTCCTTAATTATAATAATTTCTCAACATAGTCCATCAGATAAAATTCTTCTTTTTTATCTGCTAGGAATAACGTTCCTCTGGTTCTGCCATCAATAATCTGATGGATGATGCGGAAGTCCTTGCCATTGGCGATAACCATATCTGCACCGGCACTAGTTGCCACTTGCGCTGCTGCTAACTTAGTCTTCATTCCGCCACTGCCAACGTCGCTACTAGTAGTTTCCTTACCCATCTTTAAGATTCTTTCATCATCTAGCGTCTCCACTATATCTATAAATCTAGCTTTTTTGTTTTTGTTTGGGTCATCAGTATAAAGTCCATCGATATCAGATAATAAAATGAGCAAATCAGCTTTAATCATCGTCGCTACGATTGCTGACAATGTATCGTTGTCACCAAATTGATTGACGAATTCTAGTTCGTATGTCGAAATAGTATCGTTCTCATTGACAATCGGAATCACACCCATATCCAGCAATTCTTCAAACGTATTTTGTGCATTGATTCGATTCACATTGTTTAGCATTGTATTTTTGGTAATCAAAACTTGCCCTGCTATTTGATTATATTCCGCAAAAAGCTTTTGATAAATCATCATTAACTTGGCTTGTCCAATCGCCGCACATGCTTGCTTAACACTTATCTTTTCGGGCTTTTCTTTTAAACCAATGGTATTTCTACCAACCATAATGGCGCCCGATGACACTAGCACCACTTCTTTGCCTTGGTTCCTAAGATTGCTTACCTCACGAACCAAAACATCTAGTTTAATCAAGTCTAACTGCCCCGTCTCTTTGTGTGTCAATGACGAGGAACCTATCTTAATAACAATTCTATTTTTGTTCTTGAGTCTTTTTCGTTCATCCACCCGAACTTCTCCTTAAAATATATCTTTAAAAGTCTTCATCGTCATGTTCTTCTGTCACGTCTTCTTCTGCTACTGTTTCAGCTGATGCCGTACCACTTATATTGACAAGGTCTTTGGAAGTGTCTTGAACGATACACACCCACGTCTTACCTTGGTTCAATGTGATTTGGTTGCCGCTTTCGTCGTAATAGAATGTCGCTCCCCATGGATCATGCTTTTTCCATGTCACTGGAATAGCCTTCCCATTGGTGATATATACGCCACTATTAGCTTCATCGACATCAATATTTAGATAGCCATTTTCATCATAATTGCGCCACGTTGAATATTGAATCAAAATATTTTTGTAGGTTAGTTGCTCTCCTGTTAATTCATCTATCTGTGGTGCGCCGTATTGCGACCTATAATACAAGCCATCTTCAGTGTTGTATTCAAAACGCGGTTTATTCAATAAATATCCCGGTTCAACAATACTTGCATTCCAATCTCCTGGCAATTCAACCGGCGATTCAAGCGATGCAAAGACATATGATCTTAGAAAGTCTGGTTTATACTCTTGAGTGTAATCACAAATTTCAATTCCTCGTTGAATACCTTCAAAGCTAGTATATGCATTATGTGGTGACTTTCTATCACTGGTGCGGTAGAAAACCGAGCCGCTATAACTTGCTAGTCCACTTAGGTTATTGACTTCCGGCAAATCTAAAATGTCTACGGCGTATGCTGATTGACCGAAATGCACATAAATAGCATCAAATCCTGATGCGTAGAAAATATAATAGTCACGACAACTTCTCATTGACCCTATCTTTTCCAAATCATCGTAATCTTCAAAGATTGACATTAGGCGAGTAATACCACCTTCTACAGGAGCCTCATATACTACACTTGCGTTTGCTATACCTGCTTGTGGTACCGCCACTTTAACGTTATTCATCATAACTGCAACTGGTCGTCTACGCCCTATCTTTTCAGGCACTAATTCACCCGTTAGATAACTCTCAACCATTCCTTCTGGCAGAGGCGTTGGTGTTGGCGTCAAAGTCGGCGTTGGCGTTGCCGTCACTTCTGGTGTCGGCGCTTTGGTTACTTCCTGCGGTTCTTCGGATTTATTATTCTTTCCTGATACCATAAATACCACTGCCATTGCAATAACAACTAATGCTAATGCTACTAAACAAATTGTTTTTTGTACTTTCATGTCATGCTCCTTTAGCGTTCTATTTGTAATGCCGATAAAATAGCTTCTTGTTTAATCTCCATTACCTTAGCCTGTGCTTCATCAAGGTGATCATACCCTAATAGATGCAGCACACTATGAGTAATCAAAAATGCATATTCCCTTTTTAAGTCATGTCTATACTCTCCCGCTTGCTTAATAGCGGTAGGTATTGAAATGACAATATCCCCTAACATCAATTCACCACTATCGTGATCAAAATATGACACTTTATCGCCTTTTAGTATATCATACTCGGCTGGTTTTGTGAATTCTACCAACGGGAATGATAACACATCAGTAGAACTATCTTTGTTGCGAAATTTTTTGTTTATTTCACGGACATAATCATCATCGCTTAGGTCTATATTGACCTCCGCTTCGTAGGGACATTTCTCAGTGTCAAGGACCGCTTCGACAACTTTTTTGGCAACTTGCTCATAATCGAAGTTAAATTGAAATTCGAGTTCATTTTCAATGTAAACCGTCATCTTATCGCTCCTTTTTCTTGTAAGTTTCGCTATTCCTTTTTTTGGAAGTTTTGCGATTTTCGTATGCATCATACGCCTTGACTATTTTCTGAACAAGCGGATGTCTAACCACGTCTTTACTAGTCAGCTCGCAAATACCTATCTCACTTACTTTTTTAAGGATTGCCAGCGCTGTATCAAGTCCCGATTTGGCTCCTTGCGGTAAATCCTTTTGCGTTTTATCACCGGTCACAATAACTTTCGACCCAAAACCAATTCTAGTCAAAAACATCTTCATCTGTGCTGGTGTGGTATTTTGTGCTTCGTCTAAGATAATAAAAGCATTATCAAGTGTTCGACCTCGCATATATGCTAGTGGTGCCACCTCGATTAGCCCTTTTTCCATGTTCTTCATGAAGCTTTCAGCGCCCATTATTTCGTAAAGAGCATCATAAAGCGGTCGCAGATATGGATCTACCTTACTTTGCAAATCTCCCGGTAAGAAACCTAGTTTTTCGCCTGCTTCAATCGCGGGACGAGTCAATATAATCCGATTGACGTCATCATTTTTAAATGCCGTAATCGCCATCGCCATCGCTAGATAGGTCTTGCCTGTTCCAGCTGGTCCCACCCCAAAGACAATCATGTTCTTTTTAATCATGTCGACATATTGCTTTTGCCCAATGGTTTTTGGTTTAATCATCCGTCCATTAATTGTATGACATATGCACTCTTTATCAATCTCTGCCAATGATCCTTTTTCATTTTCGATAACCATTGACAATATATAATTAACTTGTTGTTCGGTAATTGCATCATTTCTCATCGAAAGGGTTGTTAGTTGTTCAAAAATTTCTTTAGCTCGGCTCACATTATTCTCGTTGCCCAATATCTTTAGGCATCCGTCACGAGAAATCAACGTAACCTTTAAGTTACGCTCAATCTTTTTGATGTGCTCATCAAACTGACCATAAATATTTCGTTCATGCTCTACCGGAATGTCCACTGACATTTCAATAATACTATTCATCCGCCACCCTTTCTAATCTTCTTCTAAAAATATAATACTAAACCACAGTACCATGTTTTCGCCCAGGAAATAGTCCATTTGGTGCTTTTCTAATAGGTTTATGATCACAATTCCGTGACTCTCAATGCATGGCAACATTGTTTCAGGACGAACACATGATTTTCGCGGATATGCACACTTCTCACATAGCGAACATGAGTCTGTCGAAAGAATGTAGCACGGAACTTTGTTAGCCTTTAAAAACTTGCCTATTTGTTTGGTTATTTGTTCGTGCTCTCGTTTGGTCTCAAGCATCTGTTCCATATTAGAATAATCTGGCACATCTGCAACTGAGGAGAAAACCAATGCCTTAGGAAATTTCAAGCACTTTTCCTTGCACTTATCTATGCTGCCCACTGCTGGTGGACATGACCACGAGGTCCCATATCGCGAACATTCCTTTTTGCAAATAGTTCGCACTTTATCATTAAACTCTATCTCTTCAGCGTCAACGATTTCGTACTGGTATATCGGAAACTGTGTGATGTATTGTTCAATATTTTGATAACGCATAGATAAGTCCTCCTTCTGCCTTTTTTATTTATTGCTTAGGTATTCATGAATTCCTTGCGCCCCTGCACGTCCAGCACTCATCGCTAGGATAACTGTTGCTGCACCTGTTACCGCATCGCCACCAGCGAATACACCTTCTTTAGATGTCACGCAATTTTCTTCGTCAGCTATTATGCATTTTCGCGCGTTAGTGGCTAGCCCTTCAGTAGTTGAAGATATAAATGGATTTGGCGATGTTCCAAGTGCCATTACAACTACATCTACATCCATCTCAAATTCAGACCCTTCTACTGCGACTGGTCTTCTTCTCCCTGATGCGTCTGGTTCACCTAGTTCCATTTTTATACATTTCATTCCTTTAACCCAATCATTTTCATCAACAACTATTTCTGTTGGATTGGTTAAAATATCAAAAATAACGCCTTCTTCTTTCGCGTGTAGAACCTCTTCAAGACGTGCTGGCAACTCTTCTTCGCTACGACGATATACGATGTGTGCCTCAGCGCCTAATCGAAGTGCCGTTCTAGCCGCATCCATCGCAACATTACCACCACCAATTACGGCGACTTTCTCACCATGCATAATCGGCGTTGCATAATCCTCACGAAATGCTTTCATTAGGTTGTTGCGAGTCAAGTATTCATTGGCCGAAAATACGCCATTAGCATTTTCGCCAGCAATTCCCATAAACATTGGCAAACCTGCACCCGAACCTACAAATACCGCATCAAAGCCTTCATCTTCTAATAATTCATCTATTGTTACAGATTTTCCTATTATCACGTTAGTCTCTATCTTAACGCCAAGACATTCTACATTGGCTACATCTATCGCCACAACATACTCCTTGGGAAGACGAAATTCTGGTATGCCATACAATAAAACACCACCAGCTTTGTGAAGTGCCTCAAAGATTGTCACATCATACCCCATCTTTGCCAAATCGCCAGCACATGAAAGTCCTGCTGGTCCTGAGCCAATTACGGCAACCTTCTTACCATTTGTCTCTTTAGGCACTTCTGGTGTAATCTTATGTTTTACTGCCCAGTCAGCTACGAAACGTTCTAACTTACCTATTGAGATAGGATCTCCTTTTATTCCGCGAACACATCTTTTTTCACACTGAGTTTCTTGTGGGCAAACACGTCCGCAAACTGCCGGAAGTGTACTCGCCTCATAAATCACGTGATATGCTTTTTCGATTTCATTCGCTTTAACGTATTTAATAAATTCAGGGATATTAATTGCTACGGGGCAGCCTTCTATACATTTTGCGTTTTTACAACCGATACATCTACCTGCCTCAGCAATAGCTTCTTCTTTGTTATATCCAAAGCACACTTCTTCAAAGTTCGTCGCTCTTTCAGCGGCTTCTTGTTCGCGTACTGGAATTCTTTTTGAAATATCTGCCATTATTTGTCACCTCCACAGTTTCCGCATCCGCCGTGGTGGGTGTCACCTTCTTTCGCTTCTAACATTGTGCGACCTTCTTCGGTCTTGTATATTTGCTGTCTCTTCATCGCTTCGTCAAAATTGACTAAATGGCCATCAAATTCAGGTCCATCAACGCAAGCGAATTTAACTTCTTCGCCCACTGTCAAACGACAAGCTCCGCACATACCAGTACCATCAACCATAATTGGATTCATACTGACAACCGTCTCAAGTCCTAGTTCTTTAGTTAATAAGCAAACAAATTTCATCATAATCATCGGACCAATCGCAACTACTAAATCATACTGCTTGCCCTGATTCTCTACCAAATCTTTGATTACTTCAGTAACCATACCTTTTCTCTTATATGAGCCGTCATCAGTCGTTACGTATAAGTTACAGACCTTTTCCATCTCTTTTTCAAGAATTAGCAAGTCATGATTTTTGGCTCCAACAATAGCATCGGCTGTGATGCCTCTCGCATGTAGCCATTTTACTTGCGGATATACTGGAGCCGTGCCAACGCCACCAGCCACGAAAAGTATCTTTTTATTTTTCAATTTATTGATATCTTCATGAATCAAATCCGTCGGTCGCCCAAGTGGTCCAACAAAGTCGGTAAAACTATCTCCAGCCTTTAATTTTGACATTCTGTAAGTAGAGGCTCCGATGGTTTGGAAAACTATTGTTACAGTTCCAGCTTCGCGGTCATAATCACAAATGGTTAGCGGGATACGCTCGCCTTTTTCTTTCAGCTTGACGATGATAAACTGACCTGGTTGACAGTGTTTTGCTACTCTTGGCGCGACAACATCCATCAAGAAAATGTTGTCAACCAATTCTTGCGCTTTGGTGATTTTGTACATTTGTTCCCTCCTATTGGTTAATCAAGTTATAAAAGGCGCTCCCTAAGTCACTTTGTTTTCCGTACTTATCAATCAAGATAGCATAAAATGTATGCTCTCCTGCCAGCATATCAATAGGCTCAGTGTATCGAGCACTGCTTTCGGTCGGCGCCTCATCAAAAGCATAATATGCTGTACACCCAGGCGGAACGAGTATATGTATTTTCGCATCCATCTCTGGTGTAAAGTCACCTGGCGAAGGGGATATCTTCGGTGGTTCAGGTGGCAATAATTTAATAGTGTATGTCGCTTCTGCCACATCACTACAAATTTCTTTTTCATTTATTGCAATGGTTCTTATCTTGGTCGTGCCTTCCGCCAAATCAATTTCTTCTGTGTACTTCGTGCTTTGGTCAGTCGGTTCACTTCCATCTATCGTATAGTAAATGCTCTCATTCATCTCTTGTGGTATATCGATCTTAATTGCTACTAATTCGTTATATTCGCCACTTTCATGGCTAAACGAAGGCTCTTCTACAATATACTCGGCATAAGCGTCTAAAACTTCTTTGTTAGTGCATTGTGCCAACAGCTCCTTAATTGCAGCAGGCTCTCCTTGTGCTTCGTAAATCGCAATCAGCTCACCATATACACCGATTTCATCTGTTGTTTTGCCGCGCAAATCCATCATAAACTGAATCGCCGCTTCTTTATTTCCTTGCGCTAGCAAGATATCACCCTTCATGAAAAGCGCCGTCAAATGATCCGGTTCTAATTCTAGAGCTCTATTCGTATACTCTAGTGCTGTATCATATTCTTTAGCGGCATAATTTATATGGGCTTCATTTAGCTGGAAATAAATGTCATTGTGGTTCTTTTGTTCGATATAGTATTTCGCACCCCAAAAGCCCCCTATACTTAGAAGTAAAAGTACAACTATGGCGATTATGATACGCGTAGTAATCTTTTTTTTGCGTTTCTTTTTTTCAGCGTTTTCGGCCTCTGCTATAAGCAGTGCTTCTTGCTTCTTTTTATCATTTTCGACCGCTCGCCTCGTCGCTTCTATTACTGCTTGTTCTGACTGCGAACGATACGAACTAATAGCATTATATTCTGGTACCCAAACGATTTCTTCACCACACTTCAAACAGAAGATGCGCCCGTCTTCAAGAGGCGTACCGCAATACTTACACTTCATATATTCCTCCGTGTTCTATACTTCCGAGTCAAGATAATGCTCGAAAGCGTCCATCGTCATCAACACTTTCCGTGGCTTGGTTCCTTCTTCTTCACCGACTACCCCTGCATCACATAATTGATCCATGATGCGTGCGGCACGATTGAAGCCTATTTTGAAAACTCGCTGTAACATACCTATTGAAGCTTTATCCTTTTCAATAATAAACTTGCCTGCCTCTGCAAAATATTCGTCCACTTCTGAACTATTAGTTGCTCCTGCTACTGGTGCAGCAACACTGCAATTATTGATTTCTTCTTCTATTTTTTCATTGTAGGCAGCATCTTCTGGTTTGTTTCTAGCGAGAAAATCTACAATATTACTAACTTCTTTGTCTGAAACAAAAGAACCTTGAACACGGACTGGCTTTTGATACCCTTGTGGATAGAAAAGCATATCTCCTTTACCAAGCAACTTCTCAGCTCCATGCATGTCAAGAATCGTCCTAGAATCGACACCTGATGAAACTGAAAAGGCAATTCTAGATGGCATATTTGCTTTGATAAGTCCTGTGATAACATTAACCGACGGTCGTTGCGTCGCAATAATCAAATGGATTCCTGCCGCTCGCGCTAACTGTGCTAAACGACAAATAGCATCCTCAACTTCCCCTGGTGCCACCATCATAAGATCCGCAAGCTCATCAACTATAATAACTAATTGTGGCAAACGTTCTGGCTTTTCTTCGTCCTCTTCGACCTTGATACCATCTACTTTTGCATTATATCCTTTTAGGTCTCTAACATTATATTCGGCGAATTTGTTGTATCTATCGGTCATTTCTTTTACCGCCCAATTAAGCGCTCCCGCTGCTTTTTTGGGGTCGGTTACTACTGGTATGTATAGATGTGGAATGCCGTTATAAACACTTAATTCTACAACTTTTGGGTCTATCATAATCAATTTAACATCTTTAGGGTCGGCTTTATATATAATACTCATTATTAGAGTATTGATACATACTGATTTACCAGAACCAGTAGCTCCTGCAATCAATAAATGCGGCATCTTGGCAATATCAGCAATCACTGGTTGTCCAGCAATATCTTTACCAACAGCAAAAGCGATTGGTGATTGGTAGTCTTGAAACTCCTTTGATTCAAGTAAGTCTCTTAAAAGTACTGCACTGTTGGTATCGTTTGGCACTTCAATTCCCACTGCCGCTTTTCCTGGAATTGGTGCTTCAATACGAATATCCGCCGCTGCTAGATTAAGCTTAATATCATCAGATAGGTTGACTATCTTACTGACCTTTACGCCTTGCTCTGGTTGCAGTTCATAACGAGTCACTGCTGGTCCGCAACTAACATCTGAGACTGTTACGTTCACCCCGAAATTCTTCAAAGTCTGCTGTAGTTTTAGTGCTGTTGCACGTTGTGACTGCAGCGACACTCCACCCATTGTCCGCGCACCCTTTTTGAGCAACGATAATGGCGGAAACTTATAATTGGTAACGTTCATCTTTTTAGCATCAGCATCTATTTCACTTTGAATATTGTTGATGTTACTATCTATTTCTGCTTGTGGTGAACGAGGATTACGCTTGCGTTCTACGACAGGCTCCTCTGATGCAATATCTTCTTCCTTTTCTGGTGCAACTTCTTCTGGTGTTGCATCTGGTATCACTGGTAATACAGGCTCTTCAATAGCGAATTTCTTATCAAGCGGCGAGCCTTTAGTTATCTTGAGTTCATCCATCGGGCTGGCTTCTACCGTAGTACTAGGAGTGTTATCGCCTAATAAAAAGTCTACGTGTTCTTCATCCGCCACTTTACTTTTTCGTGTTTGTTTTGGCTTTTTATCTGTTACTGCTTCGCTATCTCTAGGTGTCTCTTGACGTTGTTTGCGACTTTTCGAAACACTGTTATAGGCATATGCTCCGCCCTTTTTAAGCGGTGTTAGAAGCGATTTTTGCGTCATGATAATTGCCGAAATAATAAGTCCTATTACGACAATGGTGTATGCACCCACAGTTCCAAAGGCCAGTCCAAATAACCACGCCTGAAAAGCACCTATTAGTCCGCCACCAATCTTCTCATTGGCACAAATTTGATAATATTCCCAAAAGGAATGTCCCTTGCCTAGTCCGATTGTAAGTAGTTGTAAGAATCCGCATAGGAAAAGCACGCAACACATGGCTCCGATTAATTTCCTTCTGATTAGCGGATTGTTCTTGTTTGATATATAAAAAGCAATGACAAAAAACAAAATAAACGGAACGATATAAGCAACTAATCCAAAAATCCCAAAGAAGAAATAGCTAATGAGACGCCCTACTACTCCCCCAATGCCAAAATTGCTAATTAACAATACAATCGACACCGCCAAAATACACAGGAGTATAATTTCCCCCCGCAAACCATTGTTGTCAGCATTTTTCAAAGTTCTTTGTTTTGCCACACTTTTCCTTGCTGGCGTTTTTCTCTTTGATGCTGTTCCTCTTTTGTTTTTAGTAGTCTTTTTTGCTGGTGCCATCTCTTTTCCCCTGTTTATCTTTTATAAAAAATTAAGACCGATTGCTAAAAGTCCCATAACTAAGCAATATCCGGCAAAATATTTTAGGTTGCTCTTTTTGATAAGTCTAAGCATAAAATTTATACAAACAACTCCTATTACGGCGGCAATTATCATTCCAACAACACAATATCCCCAAAAGGCGATAGTAATACTTCCTTTCGGTACCGTTACAATCGCCACAATCGCAGCGCCAATAATAGTCGGTATCGATAATATAAATGAATATTTAACAGCAAATTTTACCGAAAATCCGCACAGCAAGCAAGCGACAATCGTAATGCCAGCCCTTGATACGCCTGGTAATACCGTAAATCCCTGACAGATGCCAATCACTAACGCTATCTTGTAGTCGATATCTACCGGTACTTTTTTGCCTTGTGAAGCGAAGTTTGCCACTAACAAGAAAACTGCTGTAATTAATATTCCAGCACTTGTTGCCAAAAGTGAACCCGACATTTTGTATGTTATCGAACGCAACAATAACCCAATAACCACTGTCGGTATCAGCGAAACCAAAATCATCGCTGCAAAATTACGGTAATTATTATTTAATATTTTGCGAAATCTCAAAGCGTCGCCATTTCTTTTGTTGCGAAAGAATATCTTGATATTCTCGATGATATCACCTGTCATCTGTTTTAACGATACCAATATCTGGCGAATATCCCCTTTGAACACTAAGAATACTGCCACTAGCGTCCCGACATGCAACATCACTGTTAAAAGCATCTCAAGTTGGACATCACCTTTTACCCAGTGTTCATGAAACGCCAACTGTCCGGCACTACCAACTGGCAGAAACTCCGTGAGACCTTGTACTATACCCATAACAATAACTTGTAAAAAACTCATAAATTCAACCCTATCCCAAATTAAATCAACATCTCTTATTATATCACTTTTTTATGTCAGATACAATTTTTCTCGCTACTATTCTTCCCAATTATGGTACACATATTGGACATCGTCATCATCATCCAAAAGGTCTAACGTTTTTTGGAAGTTCTTAATTGCCTTTTCATCAGTCAATTCCACCCAAGTCTGGGGAATCATCGTCACTTCGGCTTCAAGCATTTCTACTCCTTGTGCTTCTATTTCCTCGCGAACTGCCGAGAAATCATCCGGTTCAGTAATGATTTCGTAACTATCGTCCTCTTCAACGAAATCACTTGCGCCAGCTTCCAATGAGACCATCATTAAATCATCGCTTTCCATCTTGCACACTTCTTTATCTACGATGATTTGTCCTTTCTTATCAAACATAAACGAAACGCACCCTGGCGTCCCGATATTACCTTCTCCTTTAGAAAAGGCGCTACGAACATTAGCCGCTGTGCGGTTCTTATTATCTGTTAAAGCATCTACGATAATAGCTATTCCATTAGGTCCATATCCCTCATATGAAACATACTCATAATTATCAGCTTCAGCATCGCCGGCTGCCTTTTTAATCCCTCTTTCAATGGTATCATTTGGCATATTGTTCGCTTTTGCCTTGGCGATAACATCACGCAACTTGCTGTTATTAGTCGGGTCTGCCCC
>JGI994J12354_10003087_pt1 | contig 15782 bp, 16 predicted proteins | sample IntmicLarv3ML3BL_FD_12354 | JGI IMG/M metagenome (IMG submission 12354)
GAACCTGAAAATTATATTTGCGGCAGTCTGTATTTTCGCGGTTTTGGCTGTGATAATTTTGGCAGTCAAAACTAAAATGAACGAAAACACGGGGACAACCGTCACCGAATCTGTCACGACAGAACAAACAACGGAGTTAAAAACCAATCCGAACGAAACAGAAGAAGATACGTCGAAAGAAGTAACGGAAAATACAACCGAAAAAAACTCCGAAACGGCGAAAACTCCCGATTCTGAGACGCCTGTTAAAAAAACTCCCGTAAAATCGGGAAAAGTATATCAGGAAAAATTCGACGCACTCAGGGCGAAATATAACAACGATGATATAATAGGTATAATAAAAGTCCCCGACAGTTCAATATATTATCCTATCGCATATTCGCCCGACAACAACGANTATTATTTNAACAGGAATCTTTACAAAAACAGGAGCGCGGCGGGTTCAATCTTTATGGATTACGAAAACAGCGTTGAAAGATATGACCCGAACACGGTTTTGTACGGACATCAGATGAGTTCAAATTCAATGTTCCACTCTCTGGGTTATTATATGAACGAAGAATATTTTAACAATCACCGTTATATTATTTTCAACACGATATACGGGGATAATGTCTGGGAGGTGTTCGCGTATTTTAAAACGGACACATCGTTCAATTACATAAAAGTGTTTTTCAAAACCGAAAAAGATTTTCTCGACCTTGCCGCCGAGATGAAAAGACGCTCCGTATACGACACGGGTATAGAAATAGAAGAAGGCGACAGGATTCTGACGTTGTCAACCTGCACAAATCAAGAGGTCAACACACGGTATGTTTTATCCGCGCGAATGATAAAAAACAGAGAGGACATACCGGAGGAAATAGCGGCGCATATGAACAGTGCAGTCGAAGATTTCAAGTGATAAATAACTAAAAAAATAAGTTATAAACCATAAATTCTAATTCATGAAAGGTATTTTCAGAATGATAGAATACTCAAATATAAAATATACCGAAAACAATCCGGTTTCACCGAAGCCCGAAAATTCCGACGAGTATTTGTTTTATATATATACTCTGGGGAAGTTTGAGATATATTCAAAAGGGGTTCAGATAACCGAAAACAGTAAACGTTCTGTCCGTATGTGGAATCTTTTCAAGTATATACTTTCAAACAGGAAAAAAATGCTCTCGGCTGGCGATCTTATCGATGTGGTATGGGGTGAAGAATCCTGTGAAAACCCAGAGAAAGCACTTCAAAATCTTATATATAGGCTTAGAAATTCTATTTCGCATAACGTGAAAGCCGATGATTTGATTTTGTTTGACCAAGGCTGCTATAAATGGAACGAGAAATTCAAAGTCTGGATAGACTGCGACGATTTAGTCGAGTACGCCGAAAAAGGAAAAGAACTCGCGAAAAGTTCGCCGTATGACGCAAGGCAGTGCTTTGAAAAAGTAATAGAACTTTATAACGGCGATTTTCTGAGCGATATTATATATGATATATGGGTTTTACCTATAAGGACGACATATAAAAAAAGATATTCCGATTGTGTTTCGCTTTTGCTCGAATTGTTGGATAAATCGGGGGATTATGAAGCTGTTATAAGAGTTTGCAATAATTTTTTCAGCCATGATTTTCTTGATGAGAAGAATAATTTATATTTTTTGAAGGCGATGGTGACGCTCAACAGAAAACAGGAGGCACAGAAACATTACGACAGAATGTCGCAGGTTATGTACAGAGAACTGGGCGTAAATCCGTCGTATACATTTGCGGACGTTTTAAAACAGGCGAAAGAAAATCCGCTGAAATCCGAAACAAAGAGTATAAGCCTTGAATTTATAAACGATATTTTATGGCAGGACGAGAGGACAATGGGCGCGTTCCAATGCGATAAAGATACGTTTGTCGTGGTAAATAAGATTATGCTCAGGAATCTTGAAAGAAGCGGATTGTCAATCATGATGGTTCTGGCGACGTTTTCAGACGGACCGGGAGCGGAACAAAAAGACGCGAAAAGTACGGAAAATATGATTGAGGAAGCGAGAAAACGTTTTGTGGACGCATTCAGACGAGGCGACGTCGTCTGTCACTGGAATCCCAGACAAATCATGATAATGCTTACAAACCTCACTTTTGAGGACGCGGAAATAGCGATGAGCAGAATAAATAAAAAAATACAGACCGAAATATTAAAAGACAGTTATATTATTGATTATAAAATAGTCCCGTTGGAACACGAAATTATTTGATTTACGGAGATGATAAATATAATGAATGAGATAAACGAAACAAATGAAATAAACGGCGGCGAAAAAAAAATATGGGTGAAAAAAAGAGGGCTGTCTGATTTTACGATAAAAATAACAAGCGAGGACGGCGTTATCACCGGCGGAGAGATTACATCGGAGAGTACGAAAAAAACAGATAAATTCAGCGATATAAACGAGATAATAGAGATAATAGAACAGCATTGCAATATGGTCGGGTATCCGCAGTCGGAGCGTAAACTTCGCGGCTGGGACGCGTAAAATCATTTTTTTATTTTTTAACAGGGGGAAAAACGATAGTGAATACGGAAAAAGATATGAATACATCCGAAAATTCTTTTTTGGTTAAAATAAAATACAGGAAAAATTCAAGCTGGCAGGGCAGCGTCCAATGGATTGAATCGGGAAAATCGCAGAATTTCAAGAGCTGTCTGGAACTGATTAGGCTTATGGATTTGGCGGTTAATACGGGTGTTGAAACGGAAGAATCGGGCGAAAATGATTAAAATTACTGCTGATAATATACATAGAACCGAAAAATTGTGAACAAAGTATTAAATTATACAATATTTTTTTGTTTTTATTGACATTTTTCTGTATAAATGATATACTGTTTATTGTTGGTTTAAGTGCGTTATATTTATTGACATTCGGGAATTTCAAAAATGGTGAAAATACACGGTTCGCCGTGTCCGTACAGTATGCAAATAACGGAAATAAAAGAAGATGCAAAAGTGAAAGAAGCAACCGAAACGAACCGCGGAATCGCGGATTCGGAATTGAAAAACCAAAGCGACGCGTTTTTGATAAACGAAGTGAAAAACGAAAACGGCGACGCTTTCAGAATCCTCGCGGAACGGTATAACTATATAATTTCGTATAATATATCAAAACTGTACTCCTCGTTTGAGTTTATGGCTCTGAGAACAGACAAAGAGGATTTGTTTCAGGAGTGTCGAATAGTTTTGTATAAAGCTGCGAAATGCTACGATTCCGGCAGAGCCGCGAAATTTTCGACGTATGCCAATATATGTATAAAAAATTATCTGATTACCCTGTGCAGAAAGTACGGCAAAACCGAAAAACATTCGGGTTACGACTTTGTTCCTCTGGAAGAAATACGGGAGGACGAATCGGGGATATACGACAGGTACTTCGTGTTTAACGATTTCCCGTCGTTCCTCGAAAAGCTCAAAACGGTTGAACCGCCTGAAACGGTTGCGTTTTTTGACAGTCTTACGTCGTTTGAAAAAAATGTTTTCACGATGTACATGGAAAACCGGAGCTACAAGCACATGGCGGACGTTTTGAAAAAAAGCGTTAAGTCGATAGACAACGCCGTCCGCAGGGTAAAAACAAAGCTCAAACCATACGCCGAATATTTTGATTCGGAATACTAATCCACGATATTAATTTAATAATCAAGAAGATTGTTAAATTTAATATATAATAATTTTTTAAAACCAAAAGCGAGGTATTATCAATGTATCAAGACAAAACTATCGTATGCAAAGACTGCGGACAGGATTTCATTTTCACAGTAGGAGAACAGGAATTTTACGCTGAAAGAGGATTTCAGAACGAACCGCAGAGATGCAAAGGCTGCCGCGACATGAGAAAAAACACAGGCAAAGCACAGAAAGAAATGCACGTAACAACATGCGCAAGCTGCGGACAGGAAGCAAAAGTTCCGTTCCAGCCCAGCACAGACAGACCGGTTTATTGCAGCGAATGTTTCGCAAAAATGAAACAGAACTAATTTTTGCTTATCCGTTGTGGTAGAGACTTAAGCCCTCCGACGTTTTATTGCATATGCATATAAAAATGTTGCGGTTATAATAATTTGCCGATTTTTTTATAAACGTAAACATATCTATCCCCGATGAAATTCGGGTAGCGGTTTTTGATACGTATGATATTTGTAATGGCATCTTATTTTGAATTTTGTAAGCAAGAATAAAAACAGCGGCTGTATATAGCAATCTATGTACAGCTTTTGTTTTGCTCTTGTTTAGTTTTATGAGATAGATTGAGGTTTAATACTTATGAAAAAAATATATATAAAAAACGAAAACAATGATTATCAGTATTTTGAGACGCTCAAAAAAAACAGGACGAAAAGATACTCGAACGGTGAATTTTTCGTTGAGGGTGTGAGAAATATAAATGAAGCGTTTAATCCCGGAAACAATTGGGAGATAAATTCTCTGATTTATCCTGACAGAAATATTTCCGACTGGGCGAAAAATATAATAAATGTTTTTTTTGACAACGAAAAAACCGGAGATAATAAAAAACTTTATACATTAAATAAAGAATTAATGGATAAATTAAGCGATAAAGAGGACGAACAGAGCCGCTCCGAGATTATTATAACAGTAAAAATGAAAAGCGATAATATACAAAATTTAAAATTAAACAAAAATTCTTCTGTTTTGATTTTTGACAGACCGTCAAACAAGGGTAATCTCGGGACAATAATCCGCACGTGCGACAGTTTCGGTATCGACGCGTTAATTTTAACGGGACACGGGGTTGATTTATATGACAGTGAAACGATACGCGCGACAATGGGGTCTTTTTTCAGGCAAAAAGTCATAACAGAGCCGTCGTTTAAAGAGATTGCGTCGTGGACAGAGAATCAAAAGAATTTGTTCGACGGTTTGAAAATAAGCGGAACAAGCGCGAAAACAACCAAACCGTCGGTTATGTTAAATCATGAAACTTTTTCAAAAGATGTTCCGTCAATCGTTGTGATAGGCAATGAAACAACGGGAATGAGTGAAAGTTTTTACGGTTTGTGCGATAATTTGATAAGAATCCCGATGATTGAGGGTTCCTCCGCATCATCGCTCAACGTATCCTGCGCGGCTTCGATAATATTGTATGAGATATATAACAAAAAAATAAAATAACCTAAAAAATTTAACAGAGAATAAAAATGTTTGAAGGGGTTTTAGGGGAAACTTTCCTAAAAAGTTTCCCCTAACGTATATCTGAAACCTCCCAAACAGGTATATTTTCGGATTTTCACGCATAAAAGTAAATAAACGTTTAATAAATATAATATAATATAAAAATTTTTCGGTTTTCTGTTGCACATTTTATATTTTTGTTGTATAATATTATACGATAAATAGTATTGGTCGACGCATTACTGATATTATTTGAATTAAACTGTGCAAACTAAATTATGATAAAATTTTAATTGATTTTCAGGAGGTATATTTTTATGAACGAATTTTTTGATAATCTGGGCAAAGTAGTAAACGAAACGGCAAGAAAAGCATTTAAAGCGTCGGGAGACGTTGTTGAGCTTACAAAAACTTCTTTAAATATAAAATTCGACGAAGTAAAACGCGAAAGTTTTTTTAAAGAAATCGGCAAAATAATATATAACAACTACAAAATTTCTCCCGACAGCGTAAGCGAGGACGTTTTGGATTTCTGCAAATGCGTTGAAGAAATCGAAAACACAATCAATTCACAAAAAGCGAAAGCGGCGAACATCAAAAACAGAAAATACTGTGTAAACTGCGGTGTAATATTGGCGAAAACAGTTAATTATTGTTATTCATGCGGCACGAAGCAGCCTGAAATTATAGAAGAAGAACCAGAAGAATGCTGCGACTGCTGTTGTGACGACGTTGACGACGTTTGCGAATGCGGTTGCTGCTGTGAAGATGCAGACTGTGATTGCGAAGCTGATGAAGATTGCTGCTGTGAAGAAACATGCTGCTGCAACGAAGCGGAATGTGAAGCCGAAGAAGAATGCTGCGAGGAATCCGAATGCGTTTGTGAATGCGGCTGTGAAGACGGCGAGAAAAAAGACGAAGAATAATTTTCAAATAACAAAGACGGGGTTTTACAGCCTCGTCTTTTGTTTTTCGCATATAATAATATTAACGCAATGCGAAAAAAATATTTGGAGTGATTATTTAATGAAAAATACAGAAAATATACATACAAAAACAGTTGAAGTTACGCTGGAATATATAAAAAAACCGCTGAAATTCAACGAATCCAACGTTTTACAGATAAATATAAAATATCCCGACGTTAAAATTTTATCGTCCGGCGGTGATTTTGTGAAAGCTGAAAAAAAGATAAATATTTTTTACGACGCAATTATTAAAAGTTTTACGGAATACTGCGAAAAAAGATTATATAAAAACGCGGCGGCTGAATTTATGGCGAAAAAAGCTGATGAAACCGAAGTATTCAAGCCGTTTGGCGCGGTTATGACTTTTGATGTTACGTATAATAAACAGGATTTGCTGTGCGTATATCTCGACATAAATATATATTCGGGAAAAGGGCGGGGGAATATCGCGAGAAAATCGCAAATCTGGAAAACTGACAAAGGGGAACTTCTTTCACCCGAACATTTTATAAAATTCAATTATCATGTAAAACAAAAAATATGCGGGTATATCTGTGAAATCATGGAGAAAAAAGCCCGAAACGGTGAGGAATATTATATAAAATCGGATATGCAGTCTGTTTACAGATATTTTAACATGAACAATTTTTATATGAGCGAAAACGGATATTCTTTTTTCTTCCCTCAAAATACAATAGCTTCGCCCGAAAGCGGTATATTATCTTTTGAGATTCCCGAAAAAGTTATAAAAGAATAGCCAAAGGCAGGAAAATTTCCTGCCTTTGATAAAAAATTTATTGCGCGACATTCTGCCTTTGTTTGCCGATGACCGACAGTATTGTAACAACTGCGGGAGCGGCGACAAGGGTTATAATTGTTTCGGGGAGCATAAACTGTAAGTTGTACACGATCGAGTATGTCCATGAACCTACTGTGTGAACGTATTCGTTCCAGTTTCCCGTTTTTGTTATCGAATACCATATAACCGCGCCTACAATAACATGTGATATGTATCTTAAAATGCAAACCGAAAGGGTCGCGATTGAGGCTAAAACGATTTTTTTACTTCTCTGCTGTGTTTTATCCATCGGTGATTTGAAAAATCCAGCCGCTCCGAGGATTGTAAACGCGACGACATAATCGAGGAGTGAACAGAGTATCATATTTGCCGGTCCTGCAACTCCCCAAGAGGAAAGTTTTGCCGCGTCAAACATAAACTGCGTCATCGAATAAACAAACGCCGTACTTAATCCCCAGCCCGGTCCGTGTCTTAAACCTATAATAATTATCGGTACCATGCTGAATAAAGTTACAGAGCCGCCGAGCGGAGCTTTGTAAATAACCGCGTATTCGGACAATACGGCGGCGAGCGCGACCATTACGGCGCACTCAATCAGGGTTTTCAGATTTTTTTGTTTTTGCATAAAGAAACACCATCCTTAATAATATTAAAATAACCGCACATAATAATACAATCGTGCGGTAAAATATTAAGGATGGCGGAGCGTGCCGATTCCCAAACATAATCTCCCTACGTTGGCATTACCCATATCAGGTTAAAGGGACAGCAGGTATTTCACTGACATCTCAGCCGTTCGGCGCCCCCGATTATTAACTTTGCGGTTTGGGATATTATATCATAAAAAAAAGTATTTGTCAACCGGCTTTTTTTCTTTATAAAAATTAACAAATATGTGATAACATAGTTTTATAAGGAATAACGAGAGGAAATAACAACAAACAAAATATATAAAAAGAGGAATAATAATATGTTTAAAGGTAAAATATCAATAATCGGCGCGGGATTTGTAGGTTCTACGACGGCTTATACTATCATGCAGGCGGGTTTGGCTTCGGAGATTGTTTTGATTGACATAAACAAAGACAAAGCCGAGGGCGACGTTATGGACATGAACCACGGCATAAGTTTTGTTTCCCCCGTTAAAATAATGAGCGGCGGATATGAGCTTATAAAAAACTCATCGGTTGTTATAATAACTGCGGGAGTAAATCAAAAACCCGGCGAGACAAGAATTGATTTATTAAAACGCAACACGAGCGTATTTAAAAGTATTTTTGAGGAAGTTTTAAAATACTGCACTTCCGAAACGATAATTCTGGTTGTCACAAATCCTGTCGATATACTCACTTATATAGCGTTGAAAATATCGGGGATGGACAAAAAAAAGATTATCGGCTCCGGGACTGTTCTTGATACGGCGCGTCTTAAATATCTTATCGGCGAACACACGAATATAGATGTCAGGGATATTCACACGTATATAATAGGCGAACACGGAGACACGGAAGTTGCCGCGTGGAGTCTTACCCATATTGCGGGAATAAATATAGACGAATATTGTAATATATGCAAAAGATGCGCAAACAATGAAAAAGTCTGCAAAGATAAATATGAAATAATGACGAAAAACGCCGCATATGAAATAATAAACAAAAAAGGCGCGACATATTACGCCGTCGCTCTCGCGGTAAAAAGAATAACCGAATGTATCACGGGAAACGAAAATTCAATACTGACGGTTTCGAGTGATTTGGACGGTGAATACGGGATAAAAGATATTTGTTTGAGCGTTCCGACGATATTAAATTCGGGCGGTATAGAATCGATTTTGCAGGTTCCGTTTGCTGACGAGGAAATAAAAGCACTTCACCGTTCCGCCGACGCATTGAAAGAAATGGCAAGACAAGCGGGATTTTAAAGAGTTTGCGAAAATTGCACATGAAAAAAAATTATTGACTGTTGGGTATAATTATGATATAATAAAAACAGATAAAAGTAAATATAAATAAAACCAAAAATCCGGGAGGAATAATAAAATAATGGTTGAAAACAAAATTAATTCGATTGATTTGATTCGCGATAAAAAAGGTTTTCTGTGTGACATGGACGGCGTTATATATCACGGAAATAATCTTCTTCCGGGTGCGGTGGAATTTGTGAACTGGCTTGTAAGAGAAGATAAAAAGTTTTTGTTTCTGACAAATTCGAGTGAACGCTCACCGAAAGAATTACAGCAGAAACTCGCACGGCTGGGTCTTGAAGTAGACGAATCGCATTTTTATACGAGCGCGCTCGCGACAGCGGCTTTTATAAGAAATCAAGCTCCGGGATGTACGGCATATGTTATCGGAGAAGCGGGACTTCTCAACGCTCTTTACGATGCGGGCATAATGATGAACGACGTAAATCCCGATTATGTCATAATCGGTGAGACGAAGAATTATAATTATCAGAATATACTTCGCGCGGTAAAATTAATACAAAACGGGGCGAAATTGATAGGGACAAACCCCGACCTTACAGGTCCGTCCGAGGAGGGGATAATCCCCGCGTGCCGCGCGCTTGTTTCACCCATTGAATTGACAACGGGGAAATACGCGTATTATATAGGAAAACCCAACCCGTTTATGATGAGAAACGGTAAAAAAATATTGGGCTGCCGCACGGCTGAAATGGCAATAATCGGCGACAGAATGGACACCGACATAATAGCGGGAATAGAATCCGAAATGGATACAATACTGGTTTTGTCGGGGGTATCGTCGAGAAAAACCGTACGGCAATTTTCATACTCTCCGACATATATATTTGACGGTATAGGTTTTGTTGAAAATTTTAAATAAATTTAAAATAATAAATAAGATAAAAAATATCAGGAAAGACGGGTGATTTGATGTATTGTTCAAACTGCGGCATAAAATTCGAGGACGACGGTAAATTTTGCAGTGAATGCGGAAATCCGCGAAAAAAAGCGGAAATAGAAACGCAGGAAACAGAGAAAATAGAGAAAATAGAAATAACAGAAGAAATACAGGAAGTACATGAAACAGAAGAAGTGCAGGGACAAAATAATAAAGCGGTTGAAAATATTCCCGACGTTTTCAACAATTTAAATAATTCGGGAGATGCTCAGTCGTTTGACAACGCGAACGATTCAAATATTTCAAACATACAAATGCAATCTGTGAATCTTGAACCTGTAACGCCGAAAAAACGCCCTGTGTTCGCGAAAATTATTTCGGGCGCGGCAATACTCGCTGTATTGGCTGCTACAGTAGTGATAGGTGTTATCAATATTCCTAAACTTTTCAAACCGCACGCGAATAACTGTGTCACCGTTACTTTGGAGTCGATTTCAAGTATATCGGGTTTGTCGAGTTTCGACTATAAAGTGGATTTCAACGATGGTGAATATGATTATCACGCGGAGGGATATTATAAATTAGGCAAGGATTATTACGATTCTATATTTGAATTAAATACATACTACAATGACGAATATTCGGAAACAACGGGCAAAGCTGTATTTTATAAAGGTTCATTGGGGATTTATTCAATAGAAAGTTACGGTGAATGGGACGACGAACCTTATGAATACTACGATTACGTAGACAGTGAAACGATTACCGACGCTCTTTTTGAATCTTTGCGGGCAATGGGTATTGATATTAGTGAAAACGATATAGATATAAATAAATTTATAAAAGACGGGAAATTTAATATTGTCGAGATAAACAGATTGGCTGAAATAATAGATGAAAAAATGTCGAAAAGTAATCCCGATGATTACGGATACGGCGGATTATCGGATTATTTGCAAAATACTGAAAAAATGGCGAAAGAAATAAGTAAACTCGCTCAAAACTTTTTGTATGTGCAATGCGAGAAAAAAGACGTTTTGAATGAATTTGTGACAAATCTTGACATATCAAAAAACGGGGAGCTTACGACTTACAATTATACTATAAAAATTTCAAAACTGATTAATTCTTTTGTGAAATATTTAATCAAGTCGGTACCCGAATATCCCGAATTGTCAAATGCGTTGACGAAATTTGCGAATGACAGCGAAATGTCGCTCGCTGAATTTTTGAACGCTATGGCGGAAGAATTGACATATGAGCTTGAAAATGTTATCGACGACGAAACCGACGAAATAAAAATATCGCTCACAGTCACAAAAAAACGCGTATTGGAAAAGTTATCGGTAAGTTTCAACACGATTTCTTACGATTATATATATGGTACGTCTTTTGATGATTATGAAATCACAGAAAAAACCGTAACTGTTTCGTTTGAGATTACTCTCGATAATCACAACAAAGTCACGGTTGACTTGGACAAAGCCGACAGTTTCCTCAAAAAAGCGAAAGAAAAAGCGGAAAGTTACGATATTTGGGACGACTGGGATTGGGACGTTTATTAAAATTTTTATAATCAAGACAGCAAATAAAATATAATATAAATTTTTCAGGAGGATAAAAAGATGACAATTAAAATAATATCGAAAGACATAAGGGTTACGCCCGACATAGAAAAATCGGCGGAAAAAAAAATAACGCAGAGACTTAATAAATACAGTCAGAAACAGGAAGGGGATAAGGTTGTAACCGTGCGTGCCTCCGAACAAAAACCGTATACGAGAGTTGACGTTGACATGCCGTATATGAATTACAATATCCACGCGGAAGCAGTTACTGCGGACGGTATACTCGGCGGTATCGACAAATGTATGGATATTCTCGAACGTCAGATTGAAAAATATAAATCAAGAATGCACAAATCAAGAGTTAAAGGAAGCGGATTTAAAAAAGAAATCTACGATATAGTAAACGACGACCAGCTCATAACCCCTGTGGTTTCGGATTCGGACGACGAACCCGCACACAAAATAATAAGAGTTGAAAATAAACCTCAGCCCATGAGTATCGACGAAGCTATACTTCAAATGGAAGTGCTGGAATACAGATTCTTCTGTTTCTTCAATATAGAAACAGACGCGATAAACGTTATATACATGAGAGACGACGGAAATATCGGACTTATCGAGGCGTAATTTTTGAAGCTGATATTTTGGGGGAAATATTGGTGAAATATTTTGTGCCTGATATGTGCAAAAACTGTTGCAAATTAAAAAAAAATATGATATAATAAAAAAAGTTAAATTTTTTATAGAATGCGGAACAAATATCATAAGGTTCCGTATAAAAAATAAAACAATTCGTATTTACCGAATTAAGGAGAAAAAATCATGAAAGTAAAAAAAATCTTAGCGTTAATCCTCATAACGGCAATGCTTAGCTCATTGGTATTAACAATCAATGTATTCGCGGAAGACGAAGACATACAACCTGTACTCATATCTGCGGTTTCGATGCTTGAAGAACCTATTTACAACAGTATCGAAGGCGAAGTTATAGCTGTAAATTTAGTCGGCGAAAACCAGGTACTGACAGTAGCAGGTGCAGACGGCACTCTGTGGAACGTAATAGTTACCGATTCTACTTACAGTATAGTTCTTACAGAAGCAGAAGTTGAAGAAGAAACAGAAGCGGCACCTGAAGACGAAGAAGAAACAGAAGCCGCTCTGGAAGAAGAAACAACCGAAGCAGTTGGAGAAGAAACAGAAGCGGCAGCGGGCAACGATGAAGAAGCTGACAAAGCGGCAGCAGAAGCAGTGGCAGCAGGCGACGACGCAGAAGAAGCAGATGCAGAAGAAGCGGACGCAGAAGAAACTACGGAAGAAGTAACAGAAGCTGAATCCGAAGAAGAAGTTGAAGCTGTTGAAACAATTGCCAATATAGGCGATAATGTAAAAGTTTATTATGTTTATGATTCAAAATCCCCTATGCTTATGATTTATCCTCAGTATATAATAGCTAATTTTATATTTGTGAATGTTGAAGAAAATGTAGTAATAGCAAAATTCGACGAAAAACTCGTTGCTCTCGACGGAAGCCTCAAACTCCAGAACATCGAAGAAGAAGTTGAAGAAACCGAAGCAGCTCCCGAAGAAGACGCAGTAACAGATGACGAAGCAGACGCAGAAGCTGAAGTTGAAACAACAGAATCAGTTCCCGAAGAAACAACCGAAGCGGTAACAGACGCAGTAATAGAAACCGAAGCAGGCGATGAAGGCGAAGCTGACGAAACAACAGAAGCAGAAGCAGTTGCAGAACCTGCGATAGAAATATTTATGGCAAACGGCGCAGCATTTGAAGGCGAACTCGCTGACTTGGCAGGTAAAGGACTTATAGTTATTTACGCTGCAGCAACAGACAGTCTCCCTCCCATGCCGGTAGCTCCCTACACAATAATCGTATTGGAAGAAAAAGCAGTAGCTCCTATCTATGAATTGACAGTAGAAGAAGCAACAATTATGTATGCGGCATTCGATGAAGCGTTAGCAAACGCTGAAATAATAATCAACGGCGTAGCTCTCGACGCTCCCAAGGCGTTTAGAAATGAAGAAGGCATACTTATGGTTCCCGTAAGAGCTATTTCGGAAGCAATGGGCTTTGCGGTTGAATGGGTTGACGAAACCAAAACTGTTATCATAGGCGAAGGTTTACTGACATTCTCCATAGGCATAAATTCATACAATCTCGGCGGATTGGTTTCAATGCCCAGTAAAGCAGCTCCCGTTTTAGTTGAAGACAGAACTTTCGTCCCGATAAATCTTTTTGAATTAATAGGAAATTTAGGTGTTGCAGAAGTAGATTATTACTTCACAAGTGACGCTGAATGCGGTAAAATAGTAGTCGAAGTAAAGATTCCGGAAGCTCCCGAAGCACCGGAAGAAGCAGAAGAACCCGCTGACGACGAATCAGACGCTGACGGCGAAGAAGAAACAACAGAAGCAGCTCCCGCAGAATCTGACGAACCGGCAGAAGATGACGGCGAAACAGAAGGCGAAGGCGAAGCTGACGCTGAATAATTATTGAACTGATAATATCCCCCGAGGCTGTGTGAAAAGCACAGCTTTTGGGGGATTTTTTCTGAATATATAAATATATAATTAATTTCGGAGGTGTTTATGCAAAAATTAAAAATCGCGGTTATAGGCGCGGGTAGTACATATACGCCCGAACTTATCGAGGGTTTGATTAACAGAAAAGACGTTCTTCCTTTAACCGATATTGTACTTATGGATATAGACAAAAGAAAACTTGATATTGTAAGCTCACTCGCAAAACGTATGCTTGACCACAGCGGAATCGCGTGCGGTTTTACTTCGACGGAGAATCTTGATATTGCTCTTGATAACGCTGATTTTGTTTTTGTACAGATAAGGGTGGGGAAACTTCCCGCGCGTGTTCTGGACGAAAAAATACCGCTCAAATACAATCTTATCGGTCAGGAAACAACAGGTATCGGCGGATTTTTCAAGGCGTTGCGTACTATTCCCGTTTTGATGAATATCAGCGAAAAAATGAAAAAATTATGCCCTGACGCTTGGATGATAAACTTCTCGAATCCGTCGGGGATTAACGGTCAGGCACTCTTAAATTATACCGATACAAAAATGATTGGTTTGTGTAACGGACCTATTGGTATGTTGAATATACCGAATTGGAATCTTGGACTTTATAAAGCTGACACGGAAGTTGAATATGTTGGGTTGAATCATTTGGGTTATGTTACTTCTATAAAAAACGGCGGCAGGGATTATCTTGTCGAAGCGATAAACGGAAACTATGAAATACTCGATAAACTCGACGGGGCGCAGGGTCACTCAAAAGAAATAATAAAACTCGCGGGGGGAATACCGTCGGGATATTTAAATTATTTTTACAGACCGCGTTATAATCTTGAAAAACTGCAAGCGGCAAAAACAAGCAGGGGAGAGGATTGTCTCGCGATTGAGGAACGTCTGCTCGAAATGTATCAGGACGCAAGCCTTTATGTAAAACCTGAGGAATTGTCAAAACGCGGCGGCGCGATGTATTCCGAAGTCGCGGTTTCGTTGGCTGAATCTCTTTGGACTGACAACAAAAATACACATGTCGTGAATATATTAAACAAAGGCGCGATTGATTTTATGGAAGATGACGACGTGATAGAAATAAGCGCGACGGTCGGTAAAGACGGAGCTGTTCCGACAGCTTTAAAAAATCCCGTGAGCCGTCATATAAAATCAATGATGCGAACGATAAAAACATATGAGCGTTACACAGTCGAAGCGGCAATCCACGGGAATAAAGACGACGCGATAAGGGCGTTGATGTCTAATCCGCTGATTAGCGATACAGACGCGGCGAAAGCGTGTTTTGAGGAAATGCTTGAAGCACACAAAATATATCTGCCGCAGTTTTTTAAGTAAATATTTTTTGGGAAGCGGGGAAAAATTATGGGAAAATACGTAATAGGCGTTGACGGCGGCAATACCAAAACAGATTATTTTTTATTTGATACCGACGGCAATTTTATCGACCATATAAAAGACGGCACATGCAGTCACGAGCAGGTGGGATATGATAAAGCCGAGGAAATTTTAAACGCGAATATCGATGAACTTCTGAACAGAAACAATTTAACACGTGATGATATTGAATCGGGAGCATTCGGACTTGCGGGGATAGATATAAAACCGCAAATGAGGGAATTTATAAATATAATGAACCGTATGAAAATAAAAAAATACGCGGTTGACAACGATTCTTTTCTCGGGATTTTCGCGGGGACTTCAAAAGGTTCCGGGATATGCTCAATCAACGGAACGGGGACGGTTTCGGGAGGTGTTGACCCTATCGGAAACAGAAACCAGACAGGCGGATTAGGTTCGCTGACGAGTGACGACGCAGGCGGCGGATATATAGCGAACGGCGGAGCGAGATTG
>JGI994J12354_10003089_pt1 | contig 15779 bp, 12 predicted proteins | sample IntmicLarv3ML3BL_FD_12354 | JGI IMG/M metagenome (IMG submission 12354)
AAGGAGTATAAAAAGTTAGCCTCACAACAATTGTCGTTGTTTTAGCGCAGACGTGCAGGTTGCGGGATACCCCGCAGTCTCTGCTGCGGGGTAGTTCATTCGAATGCCGCCATCTTGCCGGAGCTTTTTCCGGCAAATTCGCCAAAATTATCTCACCATACGGCAGTATGGCTTCGAGAATTTTGGCGTTTTGCCGAAAAAATCTCTCGGCAATCTGGCAACACCGATTAAATCAGCACTTACCTAAAGCTTTTTACCGCGAACTTAAAGCATATGCTTCGGGGTGCGGATTGCGCTGCCGATATTGCGCGGATGTACAAGCGCGTTTGCGGTGTCTTCGGCACAGATGACCCGAAAGAAATGATGGAAAAGGTATTCCGCTGGCTGGCGGAAAACACAGAACCCCGGCATCAAGGCTTCCTGAATTCTTTGCAAAAATTCCTGTAACAGCCAACAGGTGTATATACTATGACACATGAAAACTGCGTTTTATTGGTGGAATTGAAAAAAACGCAGAGGCTGCAGCAAAACTTTTTGTTTTGTTGCAGCCTCTTGGAAAAAACACGATTTTTCTCACGCCAAACAAAAATATATACGCTCTAGCCTCAGCGCAAAACAAAATAATTTTCATACCACAAAATAAACGAATACACCGACCAAATCTTTTTCATATTTTTGGCCGTTCCGTTTTTGTGGGCATCCAAAAGCGCCATAATATAATCAATGTTGAAAAATTCCTTTGCCGTATCGCTCAAAAACGCTTCGCGCACGCGGTGGTAATATTTGTCCTGCCGCAGCCAATCGTTCAGCGGAACGGGGAAGCCGCGCTTCACCATTTTGGCTGTTTTTTCAGGCAGCTGCTTCGCCGCAGCGCCCCGCAGCGCAAGCTTGGTATCCTCTTTGGAAACGCGGTACTTCGACGGAATCGACAGCGCCGCCTTCAGCATTTCCCGATCCAAAAACGGCACGCGCAGCTCCAGTGAATTCGCCATGCTCATGCGGTCTGCTTTCACCAAAATGTCGTCCACCAGCCAAGTTTTCATGTCCGCATACTGCATTTTGGTGATGTCGTCCTCGGTTTTCACCTTGTCAAAATAAGGTTTTGTAAACACAGCGGGGTTCGGTGCGCTGAAATCCCCCCGAAGCAGTTTTGCGCGGTCTTCGTGGTGGAACACATAGTTGTTTCGGATGTAGCGCTCCTCAATTTTTTTTGCGCCGTTGATCAAAAAGCGTTTCCCGTGCATTCCGTTCGGCAGAAACCGCGCGAACTTTGCCGCGATGCTGCGGGCAAACTGCGGGATTTTTTGATATGCTGCGAAGTCCAGCGGCTCCACATAGTAATGATATCCGCCGAAAAGCTCGTCCGCGCCCTCGCCGGAAAGCACGACCTTCACTTTTTCCGCCGCTGTCTTCGCGAGGAAATACAGCGCGATTGCCGAGGGATTCGGCAGCGGCTCATCCATGTAATACTGTACCGTGGGCACAATGTCAAAATACTCATCCGCCGAAATTTTCTTGGAAAAAATCTTTACACCGACCGTTTCGGCAAACTCCTCCGCATACTTCAGTTCGCTGTATTTTTCCTCCTCAAAGCCGACGGAAAAGGTCTTGACATCGTTGTTTTTCGCCATTTCCTTTACCACATAGCTCGAATCCACGCCGCTGGAAAGAAAGCAGCCGACCTCCACATCGCTGATGCCGTGGGCGAGGGTGGAATCCTCGAAGGTCTGCGCAATCAAATCCTGCCATTCTGCCATGGTCTTGCTGTTGTCAATCTCGTATTTCAGCTCAAAATAAGGCGTAATGCTCATTTGCTTATTCCGGCAGACAAAATAGGATCCTGCGGGCAGCTTGAAAACATTTTTGAACAGTGTTTCGCGGGAGGGGATGTATTCAAAACAAAGGTATTCGGGAATCCGCTCCCGGTTCAGCTCTTTTTTGAACTTGGGATTTGCCAAAAACGCCTTGATTTCGGAGGCGAACAGGATGTTTTCCCCGTCGTCATAATAAAAAAGCGGCTTGATGCCGAAAATATCCCGCGCGCCGAAGAGCGTTTGGGTTTTGCTGTCCCAAATCACAAAGGCATACATGCCGCGCAGCTGCTTCAAAAATTCCGCGCCGTATTCCTCATAGCCGTGCAGCACCACCTCGGAGTCCGTCCGGGTTTTGAAGGTATGCCCCTTGGCCAGCAAATCCTCGCGAAGCTCCCGATAGTTATAAACCTCGCCGTTGTAGACCAGCGCAAGTGAACCGTCCTCGTTCAGAATCGGCTGGCTGCCGCCCTCCAGGTCGATGATGCTCAGCCGCCGGAAGCCCAGCGATACGCCGTCATCCACATAAAAATCCTCCTGGTCGGGGCCGCGGTGTTCAATCCGCTTCGCCATTTCCCGCACACAGGCATTGTTTGCCGCCGAATCCGGCACGCCGTTCAAAAATCCAACAAATCCGCACATATATTGTGAATGCTCCTTTGTCTTAAATCTCGCGGATTTTCTTTCCGCATCGTTCAATGCTGACCCTGGCCAGCACCTCCATGGAGTCGATGATGTCCGCCCGCCGCAGGGAAAAGTCACTGCGGATAATCGAAAGCTCCGTGCAGCCCAGCACAAGCGCCTCACAGCCGCTGCCGCGCATCGCGTCCGCAATCCGCAGGAATGCGTCAAAATCCACATTGCGCCCTGCTTTGACCTGATGATAGATGATGTCCATCAGCGCGCCTTCGTCCGCGGGGCAGGGGATGGCACAATCTATGCCGAATTTCGCGCAGGCCTTTTGATAGGAGCCGGCCTGAAGGGTTCCCTTGGTTGCCAGAATGCCGAGCTTTGTGAGCCCCGGCACCTGCTGCGCCGCAAAATGCACGGTCTCTTCAATGATATTGACAATCGGAATGCTTACGCTGCCCTGAATTTGCTCATAAAAATAATGGGCGGTGTTGCAGGGGATGACAATCATATCCGCGCCGAATTTCTCCAGAAGCTTCGCGTCCTCCATCATAACCGGCAGCGGATTCGGCTTGGAGGGGTCGATGATGTAGTCGGTTCTGTCGGGAATTGCGGCATGATTAAAAATCAGGCAGGAAATATGCCCCTGATCCTCCTGCGCGTCCGTCATATTGACAAGAAGCTGTGTAAAATAGACCGTGGCCAAAGGCCCGACCCCGCCGAGTACGCCCAAAAATTTTTCCCCAGCCAAAAATATCCCCCGAAACTATTTGTATTTGCTGTATTTGCGGTATTGGTTGTAAAACGAAGCATAGACATAAAAGCGCCGGACAAGGCTTAAATCGCATTTGTAAATCAGCGGATGGCTTACCTTTTTCTCGCGGAACAGCCGCTTGACGCGCGCGCGCATCTCGTCCGTACCCGCATAGCGCAGAATGATTCCTTTGGGCACAACGGTAAACAGGTGCTCACGGTCGGCAGTCACATCGCCGAGCTCCTTGCCGTAAACCAGTTCGTCCACAATCCACTTCACCGTATTGAAGCCGCTGCCCGTGACATAAAAATTGCTTCGCCCAAGCCGCACGTTGATTTCAAAGAACTTGTAAGAACCGTCGCGGCTGTCGTATTTGATGTCAAAATTCGCAAAGCCGGTGTAGCCGACGTGCTCCAAAAACTTCGCGGCATCCGCAACGATTTTTGCGTCGTGCTCGTTGATGATTGCAACGGGATTCCCGATGGCGCTGGGCGTGTGATCCTCCAGAATGACGTGCCCCAGGGACGCAAAGCGCACCTTGGAATGTTGGTCACAATAGCAGGTCAGCACGCGCATATTTGTGTCATCGCCCGGAATGCAGTCCTGAATCAAAAACTTGTAATCGTAGCTGGATGCCTCAAGCCGCGCCAGCATGGCGGACAAATCTGCTTGATTTGAGAAACGAAAAACCTTTTTCTTGCCCTCGAACTTCGCGTAATGATACATCGCGGAGCTGGCGGGTTTTGCGATAACGGGATATGCAAAGTCAAAGCTCAGGCTGTTCTCTTCGCCGCAATTGTAAACATAGGTCTTTGGATAAGCAATCCCCAGCTCTTCGCAGATGGCATAAAACTTGTCCTTCAAAACAATTTTGTCCAGCAGTTCCAAATCGACATAGGGAATGATATAGTATTCCCCAAGAACGTCCTTGTTTTCAATCAGCGCGCGGACATACCAATCCCCGCAGCCCAGCACAATCAGCTTTTTCCTGCCCCGGAATTCCTTGCCGACCTCCACCAGCCGCTGAATCAGCACATCCACATTCTCCAGCCCTTCATAGACCCGGTTTTCAATGATTTTGCTCTCGGAAATTATCTTCGCCTTGAGCATGCTGAGCACAAGGGAGCGAATCCCGTATTCCTCATGAAAGCTTCGTGCAAGGCTGTAGGCGGTGATGTCCGCCCCCAAAATAACCGGCAAAAATTCTTTTTCTGCAAACTTCATACGCATTCCCCTTTATCTCCCATAATTATAAAGCAAGTGCAGGCCGATGTCAACCGAAAAATCTGCGAAACGCAGCAGGGGATGCTGCAAAATGAATCATTTTGCAGCATCCCCTTGGGAAAAACCGTTTGCGAGCCCGATGGGGCTCGCATTTTGCATCTTTCTTAGATGCAAAACCACGCTTTTTCTTACGCTTCATGCACAAATATACGTTTTGCGGCAGAACCTTTTTTGAGCGGCTTCCCGCTGTGCTCACGGCGAAGCCAGGTCATCCATCTCAATACAGCGCAGGGATGTTTGCTGCGGGTTTTCTTCGTCATATGAATATATCAGCAAGCGATTACCGGATTTTAAGATGTAAGAAATCGTCTTGTCTGCATTGCCGAAGGGGAGCGCCTTGGGAATCAGGGTATCGGATTCCTTGTCCAGCAGAAGTATGGTGTTGCTGTGCAGCAAAAAGAATACGCCGTCGTCCGGAGACAGGGTGTCGTTTTTGGCAAGCACAAGTTCATTGCCAGGCGCGTTGATTTCCACAAATTGACCGTTTGCAATTTTTCCGAGAACGGCGGTGTTGGAAAAATTTTTGATGTAAACATAGTCGCCGAAAACGGTCAATTCGGAGATCATCGTATTCATCAAGTCCTCTGCGTATTGCTGCATGCTGATGGTTTGCATCAGCTCACCGGCTAGGTTGTATACGTACAGAGAATGAACCGACTCCGCGTCCTGATAACCGCTTACCACCGCAAAGATTTTCTCGCCGGAGGCGGCGGCGTGTGTGACAGCAGTGCCCTCCTTGCGCGCATTCACAAGCTGATGCTCCGCAAATGGGCGCCGCGTGTTGTTCTGCGGGTCAATGGCCTCCAGATAGGTCATTGCAGCGCCGTCCGCTTCCCGGCCGTTCACCGCAATGAGGGTATTTCCGCAGACGGCCAGGTAGCGGAAAGTGAGGTGTGCCCTTTCGCGCGAAAGGATTTCCAGCTTGCCGCTGGTCAAATCAACACGGCAAAGGCAATTTTCCTGCGCCGCGCCGCCGTTCGCGCTGGTTGTGACAAAAAAATAGACGAAACCGTCCTGTACCGCAAAATTGGCAGTACTATAGAGATGATCGCGGATTGCGCCGCAGGCCGTTTTTTGACCCGTAGACAGATTCAGCAGCGTATACTTTGCTGTTCCGTCTGGAGAGAAAGCAAGACAAAGGAGAGTGTCCTCCACGAGCGCAATAAAACTGGTCATGCCTTCTTCGCTCAGCTCAATTTTTTTTGACAAATCAATTTCCAGAACGGTTTTGTCTTTCTGGCCGGAGTCGTCCGCACAGCCGCAGCTGACCAGCAGCACACAGGCGAGAACAAGGCAACTCAGCCGAAAAAATTGCTTTTTCATTTTTATGACCGCTCCTTTCGGCAGAACGTGGATTCTTGTGTCGATTTCGGCTTTGCCGAAATTCGGGCGTTTCAAACCCGAAAGGTGCAAAATCCGGTTTGAAAAACTTGTTTTTCAAACTTACGTCTAAAATGCAGCGCCTGCCGTTCTTCCCGGCAGACGCTGCTTGTTTTGTTTACCACGCAAGACCTGAACCGTGCGCGATGTAGCCTGCGTAAAGAGCGGTGGCTGTTTGGTTGTGGAAGGAACTCATGGGCAAACCCAAATAAATTATTGCGGGGTCGGCGAGGTTCAGCAGTGTTCGGTCTGTTGTGCAGCCGTTGATGTTGACCGCGTGACCCGAAGAGCCATACGGCCATTCGGGTGAGACTTCACACGAAAAACCGATCATGGGTGGCATTTCGTAAACAAGACCGCTGTATAAATAGTTTGTCATATCGGTTTTTGTTCCGCCTTTTCGAATTGCGTAATCTCTGGTGCTGATGCGCGCATTTACATAGGACACCATGTTTTCCAGCGTGGTGCCGCCGTTTATCTTTGTTTTGCAGCCAATCGCGATGATGCTTTGCGCCGGAGAGCTTCCGTTTAATTTTTGCAGGGTAGCCTTCACAACCGCCGGACCGCAATAGTAATTGTTTTGCTGTCCATATACGGTAAATCCGCCGCTGAGATATTTCCAGGTTACAGCCTTTGAGGGATCTGCCTTGTTTTGAGCCGACGGCGGCAAAAACGTTTCGCTCAGTTCCGCGGCGTTGGCAAACCGGGCGTTTGCCAATGCATCTTTCAGCGTGTATTCCTGAGCGGGAAATTCATCAAGCGGCATGAGACCGGAAATCGTACCCTCGCTCGTGTCGCCCGCAAATGCAGCGGCACTCAGAACAAAAACGAACAACAGACTTAGAAATACGGATAAAACTTTTTTCATAACGCTTCCTCCTTCTTTGGCAGACGGATGATTTCGAAACGGACAGGATACTGCGCGGGGCAGAAACACATCCAGGAAACTGCAACAAGAGTACAAAGACTTGAACAAGCAGTTTTGGGGACAACACCTTTGGGCCAGGGGCTATTTTGCAGCGAGCAGTGGAAATATTACAGATGAAGTTATCGCAGAATACATTCGCACGCAGGGCATAGAAGAGCGAAAAAAGGGCGATAACTTTGGCATTGGCGAACTTTAGGCGGCTTCAGCCGCGGTTTCGAACCTATCGGCTTTAGCCGGTAGTGGTTTAGTCCTCCCCGCCCGTGACCTCCTGCAAATCCACATGTTTGGTCTCGTGCGCCTTCAGGACGAAGATTGCCAGACCGATGATGGTGCCGGGTACGGCCAGCACCAAACTGATGAGTCCCGCGGAGCTGTCGCCGAGGATGTTAATCAGCACAAGACCGATGCCTGTAGCGAGCAAGCTGGCAATGCCGCTGATAGCGGGCTGCACAGCTAAAACGGAGGAGCGCAGGTTGGTGGGGGTGGATTCCGCACACATGAGTCCTCCCGCCACGTCGCCGGCGGCCCAGTACCCGCCCACAGCCGCGCCGCACAGCAGACCCACAATCCAAGGAATCCAGTTCTGCTGCGAGCCAATGAAAAATAGCACGAAAGTGCTAATCGTGCACACAGACATGAGGATAACAGCCGGTTTTCGCCCCCATTTGTCCGCGAGGAAGCCCTGTACCAGCTGCACCGACGCGCTGCCAATGGGGAACCAGAACAGCGCCTGTGTGACGAAGGGCGTGGCAGCGGCCTTCGCCTGCTCCAAGGCCATGCCCTGCGCAAGGAACTGCGCCGCATAGCCGTTGACCATGGTAACTTCGTAGTACATGGGGATCAGCAGACCCCAATACAGAAACGCGCCGCTGATCAGCAGCCAGCGCAGCTGTTTGTTCTGAAAACAGAATTTCATCGCGGCCAACAGCCCCCCCTGGGATTGTGCCGCAGTTTTTTCTTTTTTTACGGCCTCCCGGATCGCCGGATTCGTGCGCAGGTATTCCAGCCGCTTGACGACAAAGGCATCCGTTTCGCGCAGCATGAACAGCGCGAACACGGCCACGCCGGCAGAGACAATCGCCGGCACGACATAAACCATGCGCCACTGCGTGATATCATCGCCCATGAAATAGTTGCGCAGGGCGGGGACGATGACGATGCCCAGGGTGGCCACGGCTTTGATGATAGCATATATTTTAGCCCGGTGGCGCGGCGGGGTGGTCTCCAGGATGTAGACAGCCTGCATATCATGGGGAATAAACAGCGCGATAATTAGGGAACCGAGGATGTAGACGGGGATATTCGTTGCGGCGGAGATGACGAGCAACCCCAGCCCCATGCCCAGGGTATTGATCACCAGAAACCTCTTGCGGCCATATCGATCCGCAAGAGGTTTATATACCATCGCGATGAGAAAGCCGACCAGGGTTAGCATGCCGATTGCGCTCATACGAGCCACAGCCACCTCTGTGCCGAACACGGGGGCGAACAGCGCCTGGGCGATGACGCTCTGCATCTGCTTGCCAATCTGTGATGCCACCTCGTCCGCTATGTACACCACGCTGACAATCAGCAGCATGTAGTACAGATACGCCGGGCTTTTCGGTCGGGTTTGCTCACGTTCCAGCCGCTGGATTTCCTTTGCTTCTCTCATAGCTTGCTTGTTCATGTGATACCCCTTTCGGTTCGAATGAAATATTGGTCGTTGACACCAAGTGTCACTGTAAACGATAACGTTCCGTTCTGCCAGTCATGGGTCAGATCATATGAGCCGATACATGCAGCAGCCCGGCCTTCAGGGCAACAAAACACCCCGGAAGAACCGCAGCAAATAGGCCAATTCAGGCCGCCCGCCAACACCCGCATGATTCTCCGGACGGGGGGCGTTTTTTTGTATATCCAAGAAGGCCAAGCGCTGCCGATAGCGATCCGCGAGCGCGGGGTCGGCCTGTTCCGGCGGCGTAAAACCAAGGCCGGGGAAGCGCTCCAACCAAAGCGCCAGCCTGCGGCGGAAGTTCTTATAATCCTTGTGGGCGGGCTTTGTCCAGGCGGCCTCTGCAAGGGCGTATGCCCGCGGAAAGGCCATTGCTGCCAAACGCTCCGGCGTTTCGATGTATTCTGTCCACACGCACGCCTCCAGCCCAAGGGGGGCGCCCTGTACGGAGGCACCCGGGAAGGCAGGCTGATAGGCATACACCGTTTTCATCGGCACAAGCCCATGGGGCTGATCCAGATAGGTGTTTATCGCGTCGGCAAAAATTACGGAGCCGCCGTTTTTGAAAAAGCGTTGGGTGGTGCCGATTTTGTGCAGCTCCGCCCAATATTGGATCGTGAGGTCAGGTGCGCGGGCGGGCAGGCAATCAGCAAGCAGGCTTTCGTTCCAGCAGATGGGGCGCTTGCCCAGCCGGCGGAGATGATCCGCCGCGCGGGCAGTGAACCAGCCCTGCAATTCTTCCGCGGTGGCAAGGCCTTCGTCCTGCATACGCTGCCGGCACAGCGGGCACTTCTCCCACTCGCCTTTTGGTGCTTCGTCGCCGCCCAGATGGAAGCGCTCGGAAGGGAACAGCCCCGCGATTTCCTCCAGCAGAGGCTGCAGCAAATCGAACACAGCTTCTTTTCCTGCGCAGAGGATGATGGAATAAATGCCCCATTTGGGCGCGAGTTCGAGCTGCTTTTCCGAGCAGCTGAGTTCTGGATAGACCGTGAGAATGGAGGTCGTGTGGCCGGGCAAATCGATTTCCGGAATGATCTCAACGCCACGCGCCGCAGCGAACGCCACGATCTCCCGCAGCTCCTCCTGGGTATAATAATCGGGCGCGCATTGCTCGTGCAGGGCAGGGAACAGCTTGCTTTCTACCCGCCAGCCCTGGTCGTCTGTCAGGTGCCAGTGCAGCACGTTGATTTTCGCGAGCGAAATGGCTTCGATGAAGTCCTTTACAACAGAGACAGGGAAAAAATGGCGGACGCAGTCCAGCAAAATCCCGCGATGGGGATAGGCCGGGGCATCCATGATATCGCAAAGGGGTACGCTATGCTGCTCAATCAGCGCGCAAAGTGTCACCAGCGCCCAGCAAATGCCGCGCTCGGTGGAGGCCTCAATCTGAATGCCATGTTCCGCCGTCACGCGCAGATGGTAACCTTCAAATGGAAAGGCCTGATTGCGGAAAAAACGCAGCATGGGAAGCGCATCTTCCGTGAGCTCGACACCCGCCCGTCCGGAAAACACGGCAAGGTATTCCGGGGCAAGCCCGCCCCATTTTTCCAGAGAAACGCCAAGCGGCGAGGGCAGCGCAAGGGTTTCCTCCTGGATGTGCGCCCTGCCGTTGGGCAGCGGCAGCAGCGGCAAAGAGGTCTTGGATATCATGTGGGTACCTCCGATGTTTTTAATTGGCAGCCGATTCCAGCAAAACACATGTGATTCGTTCTATCACACAGCGCAACTCGTCCATATTTCCCCGCATTTTGTGTTCGTTCTCAATTCGTTTTCCATGTCTATATTGTGTACTGCTTTTTATGACATTTGTAAAGTGTGATTTCGGCGGCTCAATATTGTTATCACATAGAAGAAATGTCCGTTGTGATCTGGTTGTTCCTTCAGCTGTTTCCGGACTCATCTCCATTTCGCCTATTCTCATATATTCCGGTACTGGTATAAGCTGCATTTGTTTCCGGCAACCTCATTATACCAAATGAATCGCTGTTATGCAAGATGTATTTGCTCAAAGCATAGCAAAGCGCCAACGGCCAACCTCCAGGTGATCTTTTACCGGAATCATCTCATGCGCATGTCAAGTGAGCATTCTGTTTCCTCCGCACCCGGCGCTTCAACCATTTGATTAGATTGCGTATATTCGGGAAGTGACACGCCTTTCACCTGCTGTACTTGTATCCATACTTCTCGGTCGATGATTGGCTCATGGTTGTCCCTGATATAATACATATCCTGTGTTGTGCGGTGCTTGCACTTGTTGCACTGGTATGCGTTCCGGCTCGCGATAAAACAGTACTTTCTCCCGCCGCATTTCGGGCACACAAACCCCTCAGGCCACCGGGCTTCAAACATCTTCTCCCGGCATGCCGCTTCTGTTGCGTACTTCTCCGCAAACTCCATGAAGCTCATCGGCTTCCCCTTGCAATTCGCGCTTTTCATCTATCGGCACCCCTTTTCACTTCCGTTATACGCCTTTTTCTCCTGCTTTTCAAACTTTATTTTGGGTGTGTTAAAGGGATAGTCATATAAGGAAAAGCTGCATTTTCAGCAAGCCAAATTGGCTTGGAAAATGCAGCTTTTAACATGGCACGCTTGAAGGGACTCGAACCCCTGACCCACTGCTTAGAAGGCAGTTGCTCTATCCACCTGAGCTACAAGCGCATATTCGATTTTGAAGTAAACGATAAGAGGCGCAACCCAAAAGCTGCTGACCCAAAAAACGTTCCAAACGACGTTTTTTGGAGAGGAGAAACAAGCGAAGCGGAGTGAACGATGCGAAGTTCGACCCTCGTATCCCCAACAAACGTCCAAAAAGACGTTTGTTGGGAAAGGAGAAGCGGCGGAGCGCAGTGAACATTTGCCCTAGCAAGGGCAAATGCGAACGGTGCGCAGCCCGCTTCGACGCTGGAGCGGGTGATGGGAATCGAACCCACATAGCCAGCTTGGAAGGCTGGAATTCTGCCACTGAACTACACCCGCAAATTTATAGCTTCCAGTATTCTAACAAATCCGCGCGGGGCTGTCAAGAGCAATGCCGCAAATTTTGTGAAGATCCACATGTTTTTTTTGCGCGAAAGTCTTGACAAATCCTTCCTTTGCCACTATATTTGTAATGTATGTTTTACATACGCCGCAAACTGCGGCAAATCGGGGCGGATATTCGGCTTTTTTTCGGATATTCGTAAGATGAGGAGATGCATAATTGAAAAAAGACGTGTTGATTGATTTAAAAAACATTTCGGTCACGCTGGGCGGCAATCAGGTGCTGAAGAATCTGAACCTCTATATTCGGGATAAGGAGTTCATCACCCTGTTGGGTCCCTCGGGCTGCGGGAAGACAACGACCCTGCGTATTATCGCGGGCTTTCTGGAGCCGGACAGCGGCGAAATCATATTTTCCGATAAAAAAATGAATGGTGTACCGCCGCACAAACGGCAGGTGAACACCATTTTTCAGCGTTACGCATTATTTCCGCACTTGAATGTGCAGGAGAATGTCGCGTTCGGGCTGCGTCTGCAAAAGATGAAGGAAAAGCAGCGGCAGGAAACTGTGGAGGAGATGCTGGCGCTGGTAAATCTGCCGGGCTTCGGCAAGCGCAGCGTCAATTCGCTCTCCGGCGGCCAGCAGCAGCGCGTGGCGATTGCGCGTGCGCTCGCCGTGCGTCCCAAGGTGCTTTTGCTGGACGAACCGCTGGGCGCGCTGGATTTGAAGCTGCGCAAGGACATGCAGATTGAGCTGAAAAGCATCCAAAAGCGCCTGGGCATTACCTTCGTCTATGTCACGCACGACCAGGAGGAGGCGCTGTCCATGTCCGACACCATCGTGGTGATGGACGGCGGCATCATCCAGCAGATTGGTACGCCTGTGGACATCTACAACGAGCCGAAGAACGCCTTTGTGGCGGATTTCATCGGCGAGAGCAATATCGTGGACGGCATCATGCGCGCGGACAAACGCGCGGAGTTTTCCGGTCACCTGTTCGATTGTCTGGACGGCGGCTTTGCCAAGGACGAAGAGGTGGATGTCGTCGTGCGCCCGGAGGATGTGGACGTGGTGGAGACCGAAAAGGGGATGCTGCGCGGCGTTGTGACCTCCGTGAGCTTCCGCGGCGTACACTTTGAAATCATCGTGGACATCGGCGGTTTTTTGTGGATGATTCAAACCACGGACTACCAGCCCGTGGGCGCAAAAATCGGTCTGTTCATTGAGCCGGATGCCATCCATGTCATGAAAAAATCCGAATATTCCGGCCAGTTCGGCGATTACTCCAGCTTCACGCAGGAGTATGAGGACTTGTCCGAGCCGGAGGACGGGGAGGACGCGGCGGAATGAGAAGCAAAAAATTCTCCCTGCGCGAAAAGCATCTCGCGTCGCCTTATGCGCTCTGGTCGGTCATTTTTGTGGTTGCGCCGATGTTCTTTGTGCTGTATTACAGCTTCACCTCCGCCGAGGGCGCGTTCACGTTCGCGAACATTCTCGCGCTGGGGAAATATAAGGAGGTCTTTCTGCGTTCCATCTGGCTGGGTCTTGCGGCAACGGCCATCTGTCTGGTTCTGGCGTACCCCATTGCCTACGCAGTGGCGCATATGACAGAGAATGTCCAGCGCACGATGATTATGCTCGTTATGCTGCCCATGTGGATGAGCTTCCTCATCCGCACCTACGCGTGGATGACGCTCTTGCAGGATACCGGCATCATCAACAGCTTTCTGGGGCGCTTCGGCATTGAGCCAATACACATGATCAACACGCAGGGTGCGGTCATTTTGGGTATGGTGTATAACTATCTGCCGTTTATGATTCTGCCGCTGTATTCCGTGATGGCGAAGATGGACGGCAGCCTGCTGGAGGCGGCGCACGATTTGGGCGCGAACGGTCTGAGCGTGCTGCGAAAGGTCATTTTGCCCCTGAGCCTGCCGGGGATTGCCACGGGCATCACGATGGTGTTCGTGCCCTGTGTGAGTACCTTCTACATCTCCCAAAAGCTCGGCGGCGGCTCCTTTGATATGGTAGGCGATACCATCGAGCGGCAGTTCCGCGAGGCAAACAATTACAACCTGGGCGCGGCGCTTTCTCTGGTGCTCATGGTGCTGATTCTGCTCTCCATGGCGTTCATGCGCCGCTTTACGGACGACGATGAGGAGGCGGGAATCCTATGAAACTGATGCGTTTTTATACCTTTTTGATTTTCCTGTTTCTCTATGCGCCCATGCTGGTAATGATACTTTATTCGTTCAACGACTCTGCGAGCACCACCGTGTTCAACGGGCTCTCCGTCCGCTGGTATGAGGCTCTTTTGGAGGATGAATCCATACTCCAGGCGCTGAAAAATACGCTCGTGCTTGCCATAACCTCCGCGCTGATTTCCACCGTCATCGGCACGGTGGCCGCTGTGGGGCTCGACCGCTGGAAAAAGAGCTGGCTGCGCGGCAGCATGATGACCGTGACGAACATCCCCATGACCAATCCGGAGATTGTGACCGGCATTTCCATGATGCTGCTGTTCGTGTTTGCGGGCGGCATGCTGGGCAAGCGGGGGATACTGGGCTTCGGCACCCTGCTCATTGCGCACATCACCTTCAGCCTGCCCTATGTGATACTCTCCGTTTTGCCCAAGCTGCGCCAGACGGACCGGAACCTCGCCGAGGCGGCTCAGGATTTGGGCTGCCGCCCGTTTCAGGCATTTTACAAGGTAGTGCTGCCCGCCATCACGCCGGGGATTATCACCGGCATGATTATGGCGTTCACCATGTCACTGGACGATTTCGTCATCAGCTATTTTACCACGGGCCCCGGCTATACCACGCTGCCCATCGCCATTTTCTCCATGACGCGAAAGCGGGTGCGCCCCACGATTTTTGCCTTGTCCTCCCTCATTTTTATCAGCGTATTGCTCCTGCTCCTCCTCGTCAACGCGGCCCAGGCGCGCAGCGAAAAAAAGCGCTCCGCTTCTTATAAATGAATAACAATAACAGAAAAGGATGGAACACAACATGAAAAAAGTACTTGCACTGATGCTCGGCTGTGTCCTGCTCTTCGGCGCGGCAGCCTGCGGCGAAACCTCTGACCCGGTCACCACCACAGCGCCGGTCACCACCGCCGCGAACAACGCTGCCGGCGCGTCCGCCGCGGATATCGAAGCCCTGCGCGGTACAGCGCTCAATGTCTACAGCTGGGGCGAGTATATCTCCGATGGTCTGGACGGCAGTCTGGATGTCAACAAGGAATTCAAGAAAAAATACGGCATTGATGTGGTGTATGACACCTTTGACAGCAACGAGGCCATGTACGCCAAAATCAAGGGCGGCGGCGTGTCCTATGATGTGGTTGTACCCTCGGATTATATGATTGGCCGTATGATTCGTGAGGATATGCTGGAGAAGCTGAATTTTGCCAACATCCCCAATTACAAGAATATTGCGCCGGAATACAAAAACCTGTATTTTGACACCGCCAACGAATATTCCGTACCCTATCTTGTGGGTATGATTGGCTTGATTTACAACACCACCAAGGTCACTGCTGCACCGGACAGCTGGGCGGTGCTGTGGGATGCGGATTACAAGGGAAAAATCTGTATGATCAACAACCCGCGCGATGCCTTCGCCATTGCGCAGGCGCTGCTGGGGCAGGATGTCAACTCCCTGAATGAAGCGGATTGGAACGCCGCTGCGCAGAAACTTAAGGAACAGAAGCCGGTGCGGCAATCCTTTGTCAACGATGATGTCTATGCCAAGATGGAGTCAGGCGAGGCGGCGATGGCGCCGTATTTTGCGGGCGATTATCTGACCATGCTGGACGTGAACGAGGATCTCGGCTTTGTCTACCCCAAGGAGGGCGTAAACGAGTTTGTGGATTCTGCCTGCATCCTCAAGGGCAGCCAAAACAAGCTGGCGGCGGAGCTGTATATCAATTTCCTGCTGGAGGAAGAGATTGCGATGGCGAACGCGGAATATGTCTGCTACGCCAGCCCCAACACCCTGGTGCGCAATAATGCGGACTATGCCTTCTATCAAAACGAGATTCTCTACCCGACCGCGGATAAAAAGCCCAAGACATACACTTTCTCTGATTTGCCGCAGGCCACGCTCACCCGCATGGGCAGCCTGTGGGATGAAGTCAAGGCCGGCGTGAAGGACTGATTCCTGTTTGAGAAGCTTGAAGAAAAAAATGATACAGATGGCGCAGGGGATTGCGGTGAAGCTGCCGTTTCTCCGCATCCTCCTGCGCACGGCGCTGCATACCTTGCGGCGGCTGCGTTGTGTGCTGCGCGGCGTGAG
>JGI994J12354_10003090_pt1 | contig 15778 bp, 10 predicted proteins | sample IntmicLarv3ML3BL_FD_12354 | JGI IMG/M metagenome (IMG submission 12354)
CGTCATTTTCCTGTATAGCCATGGCGAGACCTATAGCTATCTGTTTCTGATTGCTTGTACAGGTTGACTGTCGCGCTTTCTCACGCGCTTTTGAGAAGACCGGGAAGAGGATTGCTGCTAAGATAGCGATAATAGCTATAACTACTAAAAGTTCAATTAGGGTGAACCCCCCCCCCCTTCATTTTTTTGATTTGTTTCATTTTATTTTCCTCCTAAGATATATTCAGCAATTTTTCATTGCTTTTATATATGATATTCCTTTTTTTTCAATTTGTCAATAGGTAAAATATAAAAAGATGATTTTTTTGCATTTTTTATGATGAGTTCAGAACAGCGTTTTTAAAAAAAGCCCGCGGGAAATAAATCTCGCGGGCTTTAGTATATAAACACTTTATTTATATAGTTTAGACTATGGACCGGGGTAGGTAACTACAGTTGGTTCACCAACATATACATTAGCAACTGAAAGTTCTACACCGCGATATGTATATGCTGAAAAGTAGAAGTTATGATTTGGCTGCCAGCTATTTGCGTCTACTACGTCAACGATTGGAGTATCTGAACCTGCCTCAAAAACTTTGTATGAGACTTTATCGGTATCATAGTCGTAAGTCAGGCTTACTTTATACCATACATTCTTTTTCGTGCCTGTTATATTGTTATCAACAGCGCCTTTGTTGAAAGAAACACGTTCTTCCTCTACTTTGGCAGCTCCTATGTTAGCTTCTGACTGTATTTGAAATCCTTTTGCAGCGCCAAAAGCTATAGTGAAGTTATAAAGTGTGCTCCAGCCTGTATAACCTTTACCAACCATATCTTTAGCTATAACATTAGTCTTATAGTCAAATTCTATCATTACTTTACTGGTTGGTGTTACTGTTATAGGCATGACTTTATTCCATCGCATTTCACGTGCTGCGCCAAGAGAGACTCCAGTTTCTGTGATAGTTATACCATCCGGATGCTCATATGATACTTTATAGTTACTGGAATTTACTATTGGGTCTGTAGCGTTTGTTGTTATAGTATATCCTTGGCTTTCAAGCGCTTTACCCAGAGCGAGTTTTTCGAAAATATCACTTTTAACATCTATTTCAGTGCGTTCTCCCGGGAAAACGTTTTTAACTATAAATCCGCCGATTTTAGTTGTTTCAACGTGACCGTCAACAAATGATGCTATAACATTGCCGTCATGGCGAGCTACTAAGTCGCTGTAGTTGTAGGCGAGGTTAGCGTTTGTCGGGCCGATAGCCGGAGGTCCGGCGATAGCCGCTGTAGCTTCATGAAGTCCGTCCGCTGAAGCAAATGTGCGCACAGGGTTAGGAATCTTAGCGAAACCTTTAGTTAAGATGTTGCGGTTAAATACATAGGCGTTAGCCAGTTTTTTACCGGCTGTCGGGCATTGCAGTACTTTACCGGAGATGCCGAGTTCGCTCCAGACATCAAGTCCGGGAAGAGTTTCGTCATTTTCCTGTATAGCCATGGCGAGACCTATAGCTATCTGTTTCTGATTGCTTGTACAGGTTGACTGTCGCGCTTTCTCACGTGCTTTTGAGAAGACCGGGAATAGGATGGCAGCGAGTATAGCTATAATAGCTATAACTACCAAGAGTTCGATCAAGGTAAATCCTTTTTTCATTTTATTTTCCTCCTAATATATATTCAGCAATTTTTCATTGCTTAATATATATGATATTCCTTTTTTTTCAGTTTGTCAATAGATAAGATAAGGAAAAATGATTTTTTTTACATTTTTTTATATTCGGTAAAACATAAAAAAGCCCGCGGGAAATGAATCTCGCGGGCTTTAGTATATAAACACTTTATTTATATAGCTTTGACTATGGACCGGCAGGTGTAACGTTCACTGCTTTACCGGTTGTAAGGTCAGAAATGGTAAATCCGATATTATGTATCGCGCGATATGTACCAAAAGTATTTGCGCCAATGCCGCTTGTTAAGTTAGTCGCGTTTGCTTCCCAGAAAGGAGTGCCGGCAACATCAACTTTGACATTTGCTTTTGTATCACCGTCCGCTGCCCAAGTTATAACGAAATGATACCATACATTTGTCTTTACGCTGCCGCTGGCATTAGCTTCACCGCCGCCTGTGTTATCCATGTAGAAATAGTTTCTGGTGATTTTTCCTGCGGCGTCTTTACTTGGTCTGTAAAGAAGAGTTACAGCGGTATTGGCAGCATCTCTTCCAATAATAATATATGCATAAGCATCTTTATCTGCGGCTAAGGCTTTAGCGTCTTCATTTATGAGTATATAGAATTCAGCCATTGCCTGTTCCCCGGCTGCCAATGTTGGGTATCTTACAGAAGTATAATAACCAAGTCTGGTTTCGCCGACACTGGAACTTCTTATACCTTTGCCGTTAACGCCTTCTATAATCATAGAATGCTTTTCACTTTCGGTTGTCGGAGGATTTGGAGACGGGTCCCAGTTTGTCATGCCTGAGGCATTGTTGGTACTCTTGTTAATAGAAAGTTTATCAAATGCTGAGTAAGCGCTGCTCTCTTCTATAGCTTTGCGTTCCATAGGCATAACGTCCTCTACGAGAAAAGCGCCGATTTTAGCGGTTTCAACATGTCCGTCAACAAATGACGCTATAATATTGCCGTCGTGACGAGCTACGAGGTCAGTTCCGGTGTAAGCAAAGTTAGCTGAGGTAGCGCCTATAGCAACTGGTGTTGTAACAGCCGCTGTCGCTTCATGAAGACCGTCAGCGGTAGCGAAGATCTTAACCGGAGATTTGATCTTGGCAAAGCCAAAACCTAAAATAGAGCGGTTAAAGACATAAGCGTTAGCAAGTTTTTTACCTGCTGTTGGACACTGAAGTACTTTTCCTGATACGCCGAGTTCGCTCCAAACGTCTATGCCGGGGATGGTCTCTTCGTTTTCTTGGATAGCCATAGCGAGAGCTACCGCAACCTGTTTCTGGTTACTTGTACAGGTTGACTGACGTGCTTTCTCACGTGCTTTTGAGAAAACAGGGAAGAGGATGGCAGCGAGTATAGCTATAATAGCTATAACTACCAAAAGTTCGATCAAGGTAAAACCTTTTTTCATTTTGTTGTCTCCTAAAATTGTTGTTTTTTTGTTTATCCTGTCGCTTTAGTACGAGCGGCAAAAGTTACATATCTATAATAATACCCATTTTTTGAAGATTTGTCAATTAAAAAACACAAAAATCGTATTTTTATCTGTTTTTATAAAAAAAATGTCTTCAACTATTTTTGTTTAACGCGCGCGTTACATTTTGTATCGTAACGCGCGCGTATTTAAACATTATCAGTTATTTAAAAAATATCAGACCGACTATGGCCCCGGGTAAACTATATCTTCCGCTTTACCTATAACCAGTCCGCCGATAGTCATTTTTTGACCTCTGCAAGCGTTAATGGTTATGTCATTAGCTGTAGTATCAGTTAATGTGATGTCATTTTCCTGCCACCATGTAGTTCCTTTCGCGGTAACAGTCAAGTTAGCTTTCTTATCTTTATCTATAGTTATGAGGAAATGGTACCATACGCCTTCTTCAGGGTTTGGGCTGTTGCGCTGCGGAGATGTATCTCTAAACTGTATTTTGTTGTTATCAGCATTATCCCAGATCTTTCCGTCGCTTGTTGTTTGACCTTTATAAAGCAGGTTGAAAGCTCCTCTTCCCGGAATTCTTATGTTAAATCCGGACTGTAAGTCTACATCTTTAGTACCGACAAAACTTTTGATAGTTGTATCAAAGAGCCAGTCAAACTCTATAGCTACAGTGTCGTCTCCGGTTACTGTAAATAAATTACTTTTTGTAGTGCTTATATGAAGATTTCCGGGCGTTGTAGTTAAAACTAATGAGTTATCAGGATGAGCGTCGCCGGATATAGCGGCTGTTTGATCGGCATTAGTCGCGGTCACGGTCCAACCTTCCTGGCTTGCCATATCCACTCCTGCTCTGAGGGTGTTAAATAAGTCAAGATTAACTTTAGTTCCGACTCTTGTTCCGGGGAATACGTTTTTAACTATAAAACGTCCGCCCTTAGTTGTTTCAACGTGACCGTCAACAAATGATGCTATGATGTTTCCGTCGTGACGAGCTACTATATCAGCGGCGTTATAAGCCATGTTTGCGGTTGTTACTACAGGTGTAGCTGTTGCTTCATGAAGACCGTCCGCGCTTAAAAATACACGGGTTGGGTTTTTGATCTCAGCAAAACCGGCGTCTAAAATAGAGCGATTGTAAACATAGGCGTTAGCAAGTTTTTTACCTGCTGTTGGGCATTGCAGTACTTTTCCGGAAATGCCGACATTGCTCCAAACATCGATGCCCGGAAGGGTTTCGTCATTTTCTTGAATAAACATCTGTATACCGAGCGCTATCTGTTTCTGGTTGCTGGTACAGGTTGATTGGCGTGCTTTCTCACGCGCTTTTGAGAATACAGGGAAAAGGATGGCAGCGAGTATCGCGATAATCGCGATAACTACCAAGAGTTCAATAAGTGTAAACCCCCCCCCCCTGATTTTGTTGACTTGTTTCATGGGTTGTGTCTCCTTGTAAAGTATGATGAATAATTCATCATCATAATAATACATAATATACGCAAAAATGTCAATAGTTTTTTTTATATTTTCAAATTAATTTTATGTGCTTTTTGCAGATCATGAAATAAATGCTTTTTTCATATTTGAAGAATATTCAGCATTTTATATATAATTATGTATATAATAAGGTATAAAATTTTAGCGAATACAGTAAAGATTAATGTGATAATACTAACTTTCAGTATATAAATTCGGCATATACTATAGATGTTTTATATAGAAATATAGACATTATTTTGGTTGTTATAATTAATAATATAAAACTATTATTAAATAAAATCTTTTTTATAGCTTTTTTTTAAAATTGTATTGACAAGCCTTTTTGAAAGTGATATTATAAAGTCAGCAACCAGTTTGCGCACACTATTTTTAGGAGGCAATATTATGAAAAAAGGTTTTACCTTGATCGAACTTTTGGTAGTTATCGCGATTATCGCTATTTTAGCTGCCATCCTTTTCCCTGTATTCTCAAAAGCGCGTGAAAAAGCGCGCCAATCAACTTGTACCAGCAACCAGAAACAGATAGCTCTCGGTGTCTTAATGGCTGTTCAGGAAAACGACGAGACATTTCCGTCTGTAAGCGATATCTGGAGCGTTATCGGCGTATCAGGCAAAGTACTGCAATGTCCAACTGCCGGTAAATCGATAGCTAACGCTTACGGTTATTCAAACGCTGTAGCCGGACAAGGTATGGGCGATATAAAGTCTTCAGTTGATGAACCTATGACAGCGGACTCTGTTAACAGCAATATCCTTTATACTATAGACGATATTGAGTTCCGCCATGACGGTAACATCATTGTAAGTTATGTTGACGGTCACGTTGCTACAACAAAATCTATCAAATACGTTTTCGCTCCGGCTGAAAACCTTTTCTACCCAACAACCATGGGACCCCTTTTAAATGCCGGCAATCCTATGCCTGATAAAAATGTAACAGGCGGCGTGGTATATACTACTACTGACAGACGATTATCAGGTTATGTATCAGCGGGCGGAGATCAACCAAACTATGTTAAGTATGACGGCGGCAGGTTGACTATGAGCAGCGCAAGGTACGATAATGTTATCTATGCGACATATAATTTAGGCGCTGAGATAACAGCGACTCCCGGTACCTTCTCACCGCTTACAGCGGAAAAAGGATACGAAGTAGCTTTTTTCTGGCAGCAAGTTACTGATAATGGCAGTGTTGGTAAAGGCAATAACCACCAGATAAATTTAACAGTTGTTGACTTCGACGGTAAAAATATCGCGGTATTTGATATACAGTCTAAAAACAGCAGTGGTGAGCCTGATAGAAACGACATCATAATTAACGGCACTAAACTGTTTAATTGGACAAGTGCAACATCTACTGAAATGATGGCTTTTTTCAATAATGAATACGGACCTTTCCTGACCGCCGGCGTAAATATAAGTTTCTCAGTTACTGAGAGCGGCGCCGGTATCTCTGTAGGAAATAAATATGCCAACTTCGTTGACGGATTCGCCAGTTCTGATTGTGACTGGTCAAAACCGCACCATATCATTATTTCTCAACATCATTCAGGTGATGACGCAAGACGTGTTGCTACTATTGAAAACGTAACATGGGGCGTTATCTAAAAAACGTCTGATAAACGTTAAAAAATACAGCATGGAAATAAAATCCGCTTCTCACCGCAAGGCGAGAAGCGGATTTTTTAGTTACAAGAAAAATTATGAATTTATTTCCTTATAACTGTTGACAAACTTTAAAAAAGAGGGTATTATATAGTTAAGCAATACTATTTTGCTAAACATTTCTAAGGAGATTATTTATGAAAATGAAGAAGGGGGGGGGGTTCACCCTAATTGAACTCTTAGTAGTTATCGCGATTATCGCTATTTTAGCTGCTATCTTATTCCCTGTATTCTCAAGAGCGCGCGAGAAAGCACGCCAAACAACCTGCATAAGCAATCAAAAACAGATTGCTCTTGCCATACTTATGGCTGTTCAAGAAAACGACGAAACTATACCTGAAGCTGCTAATATCTGGAGTTCCATCGGAGTATCAGGCAAAGCTCTGCAGTGTCCGACAGCGGGTAAAGCCATAGCTAACGGTTACGGGTTCAATGAGTCTTTAGGCGGTCTCGGATACGGTGAGCTTACCGATCCTGTTCATGTTTATTTTACCGCTGACGCTAAAGAAGACAGCGGAAATATTATCTCTATCGGTAACGGTGACGGACGTCATAACGGCGGTTTGATAGCTTCTTACGCTGACGGTCACGTTCAGACTCTTTCCGTTGCTCCGTCTGTATTCGTTTACGCTACAGAGCAAGTATCAAAAGGTATGGCAGCTAACGTTCTCTCACCGTCAGACGGTTCATATGACGCCGCCGGTTGGAAGTTTATCAACACAAGAGATACCCCTGCTCCGGTTACCGCGGCGAATAACAGCGCTGACAGCCATCGTCTCACTTCAGACGGAATTAATATAAAAGTGCGTATCAGAGGAGACGGTAACAGAGGAGATGTTTCAGGTGATCTTCTTCGTCATTATCCTGCAGGCATGCCGAAAGACGGTACGGGTGAAGCAAAAGAATATTGGGTATTCCAGTCTCCTGTAACATTCGTTGAAAGTATTAATCCTAATTTCGCTGCTCCGAACGACATGGGTTCTGTTAACTATTATATATCAGTGCTTGATGATGCCGGTGTCGCGATTGTACGCGTACAGATTGGTCATGGCGGCGACCACTATGAGTTAGGAGACTATATTGGCGTTATGTATAACGGTCAAACCGGTGATGCCGGTATGCATCGTAACTTCCCGGGTACTAACGCTGTCAGTATGCTAAGAGATCAGTACGCGAGCGGCGGTCCGTGTACTAATGATCCGGGGCATAACTGCCACGCGTTAAATATAGGACGTATGGACTCTGTTTTCAAGTCATCAACTCTTTTGAATATAGCTGTTATTGACGGCGACTTCATAGTTGAGTACGGAGGTCTTGTCGGTGAGGGTACTTTGGACGGCACTACTGCTAACTGGAAAAAACCTACCACTTTGGTTATCAGCAATACGTACTCGAATTCCCCTAATGTTATTGATTTTCAAAACCCACGTTTTTCTATGAAATAATAACATAATGATATAAAAAAAGACGGCGGTCAAGACGACTGCCGTCTTTTTTTATTACTTTTTTGCTGCATTTTAAGTTATTTACCGCAAAATGTGGTAAAATAAAAGAGATGCGAAATGTTTTGGACAGTTTTGAAAAATTAATTAAAGTAGCTATAATACTTTGCGCCGTGTTAACTCTTTTATCTTTACCTATGTATGCGCAAGAAGTGTTTTTGTCAACGGAAGGTGAGGTCTCTTTAGAAGAGAGTGAATATATTCAACTGACAGATGATAATGCCGCGTCAACTCTTCAGCAGATAACCATAACTGTTTACAACCCGTTTAACGTAAAAAGTGATATGACTGATTGCGTAAAAATCAACGAAATATTTTACTGCGATTTTATTGGCGCTTGCGCGGCAGTTGGCATAAAAGCTGATATAACAGAAATTGACGGACAGCTGAGTTTTAGGATAGGGGATTATTTTCCTGCCGCGTTGATATTGGCGGACGGCAGTGAAGATGTTTTGCGTTATACAGCAAGCATAAGAAAAGATGATAAAGAGTACACAAAGCTCAGTCTTGTCAGCATAGACGATAAAATGCTTATTGACCCTACAGGTTTGCTGTTGTTTATAGATAAAGGGTATGACGTTGAGAGACACAGTGATTCTGACAGTTTAGAGATTAATATCCGAAAAAAAATAACAGTAGAGATGACGCCTGTTCATGTGAAGTCTGATAATAAAACATATAAACAGGAATTGAGCTTTTCAGGCAACGATTTTTTCACTAATAATTATAATCCGAATTTAGCGGAGATATGCGTAACATTGAGTTCCTTCGCGAACGGGACAGGAAATAGTAAGCTCCGTACTTTTTTAACAAGTAAACTGGAGTTTGGCAATATAAAATCATACGATTACAGCGCTTCTCATGATATAAAAGGATGCGTAGGTCATACTTTTGCTGAAAAAAATATAGACGGTAAACGCGTTATTTTCATCGTTCTTCGTTCAACTGTCGGATACGAAGAGTGGCAGAGCAATTTTGACTTTGGTGAAAAATCAGGAGACCTTCACGGCGGATTTAACACAGCGGCGCGCGGTGTTATTAAAAATTTAGATACTTATATAGGAAACGGCTCTTTATCCGATGGAGATAATCTGCGCTTTATAATCACCGGACACAGCCGCGGCGCCGGAGTTGGAAATATTGTCGCCGCGCTTCTTTCTGATAAATACGGTGCGGAAAAAGTAAGCGCTTATACTTTTGCCGCTCCTCAGCTGACAAACAGAGAGAACGCTGACAGCTATAGTAATATATTTAATTTCATCATGCCAAATGATTTCATCACGCGAGGAGTTTATTTTGACGGTTGGGGGAGATTTGGTGTTGATATTTTCCCGAGTAGTGAAGAACAGGTTATAAGCGTTTTGAATAAGGAAATAGTAGGGCGTACTATAACTTTAAAGCCTGTCTCAGATATTGAAGACGCGGTAAAGAAGATGAAAGCTGTCGCGAACAATAAAAATGAACATTTTAACACAAAATGGCGCAGTGTTCCGAGCAGAAAGCAAACAACTATGCATGATAATCTTTCGTTTATAGGAGCTGCGCTATGCGCGAAAGAAGAGTTCCCATATACATTTACGGACGATATCCCGATAGTTGACGAAACAGCATTAGCTTTGAGGTTTGGCGTCATATATTTTTACCAAATAGACGAAAAAAAAGTAAGACCGGCGTTTAATAAACTGTTTTTTGGTACTGATAATGTAGTAGCGGACTACCTTGTTAATTCACATCAGACGTATAAATCCATTACTGATATCGGCAGTTCAGTAGGAAGTTTTATAAATAAGCCTACTTGGGGAGAGGCTATAAGCGGGGTTTTAAACAGCGGTGCCGGCAAAATAACCGGTGTTGGCGTTACAGCTAAAGATATTTGGGTAAGTGTTGACGCTGTTTTTAATTCGCACGGTATTGAAACTTACAACGCGTTGGTTCGTTGTCATAATCGTTTATAAAAAAATGGCGATGCTAAGATGAAAGCACCGCCAATTTTTAAAAAGTCAAGGCCATTGTTTAATAAAGTTTTTCAATTTCTTCGTTAGCAATTTCTGTAGCTCTTTTCGCTTTGCCCATATTTCCGCTAAGTGAATAAACATCGCGGACTACAAGTTCAGTTTGCAGATTATTCTTTTTCGCGACTTCTAAAGACCGTCTTATATCACTGCGCCAAGCATCTTCATCAAGTTGAAAGTTTAACCCTAAAATAGTCGGATCAGGTTTTTTTGAATAAATAATATCTGTTCCGTTTAGATATTCACCCATTTTATCTTCATTCGCCCATTTCGAGATAGATACCGCGTGCAGATTAGGCATTTTTGAGAGAGATTGTTCCCAGATAGGGTCTGCCGGTTCGCAGCATCCCCAGTAAACATAGCCAACTGTTTCAGCTATATCACGGTAATACGGATAACAAAATTCATGAAATAATTCACCTGACACTCCGACCGTTTCTTGACTGTCAAGCTGTCGCCACAAATCTTTAAGAAAAATTTTGTCACCGTCTTTTATCTCACGGCGCGGTAGATTATGAGTGTAGTTAAGACAGGTTCCGCAAGTACATTCATTTTCGTTGTTTAGCGTAAGGAGGTTATTATCTTCAGCCCATTTGTCAAACCTTAAACAGTTATCACGGAGCAGCGCCATTATCCCATGCAGATTTTCAGGACAGTCATACATAGCGACAAAAAATGTTTCCATGCTGAGAAGCCGCATAAGACGTTGTGTCAGCCAGCCAAAACCGGGAGGTCCGTATCTGAGGCGAACAGGTATTATATCAGCGAAAGTTTCATTTAAAAAATCACGATACTTATAAGTTTCCTCACGCTTTAAAGAGAACGTAGATGGTTTTATCATATCAAACCCATCAGTAAGGTCAGTTATAGGGCAATGAAAATGGTAAGCCACAGTTTCGCCTTCAGCGTCTTTCGCGTAGTCGGTCTCTATCTGTATACCATATTCATCAAAGTCTAACATCCATCCGTATGATAAATACTCTGGCACTATATAGTCATCGCCTATCAAGTCATTATGTCTTATATGTGATAGGAACGAAAACTCAAGCGCTCTGGCTGTTGGGTTTTCGCATGTCAAGAGATTGTCGGGTAGAAAGTCTCGTGTAAACCCTCCGGTTTCTATAGCAAACGGCGGGCGGTTTTTTATACCATCGTTCAGATCATACCATAATTGCTTTTTATTCAGCATATCGTCAGACATCGCGATTTCCATTTGGCGTTTCGCAAGGTCTCTCAAATACTCTTTTTCACTTGTTTTTAGTTGATATTTATCCATACATCATAATTGTATCTTATATAAGCCGTAATGTCAATAATATTTTTATAAATTTCAGATATTCCCTATATGAAAACAGACAATTGCTTAAAAAAAAGGGTGATATTTTATGAAATTATTTCAAATGCACAACTGGTATATTATTTTGTTTAGCGTATATATCTGCGGCACTGTCTTCTTTAGTATATATGATGAGCATATCACATTTTCTAAAAGCATCCTTACCTATATTAGTTGTGTTTTCAGAGATAGTTATTTTGAGCAAGTTTTCACATCTGTTAAAAGCTAATTGACCTATTGAAATAACGCTGTCAGGTATTGTAACTTCACTCAAATATGAACATTTTAGGAATGCCCCAAAGCCAATGCTCTCCAAACCTTCAGGAAGTGTTATTGACTGTAAACTTTCACAATACTCAAATGCAAAATCGTAAATTATTTTTAGAGTAGGTGGGAGTGAAACTGAAGTTAGGTTTTCGCAATTTCTAAAAGCCTGATAACCTATACTATGTGATCCGTCAGGAAGGGTAACAGCCGTTATCGTCTTGTTATTAGAAAAAGTTTGGTCACCGACCCCGATAACTTTAAGATTATTAATCTTGTTCGGTATTATGACTGTTTTATCTTTACCTGTATACTGAACAGTATATACCTCATCCCCATCAAAATGCATATAAGTTTTAAAATCTTCGCCGGCGCTCTCTTGCGCGATAAATAGGAAGAGCGTATAAAATAATGATACTTATTATAGATATCGTCAATATAATATATTTTATCATAAATGTTATATCCTCCTTATATTTATTTTAGAGATTCCCTATATACTCTACAGGTATGTTGTTTTCTGTTGCGTATTTATCTGCCGCGCTGTTTTGTGTCGTATAGATAGTAACTTTTGTGCCGGTAAATGCGTTGTTGGAGATAGAGATAACACTTTCCGGTATGAAGATATTCTCTAAATTTTTGCAGTTGAAAAATGCGTAAGCTCCTATCATAAGGACGCTTTCCGGAAGTTTCATATCTGTAAGGCTTAAACATCCTTCAAACGCGCTGGTACCTATATGAGTAACCGTATCCGGTATATTTACAGTTGTCAGCTCAAACATATCTTTGAACGCTTTTTGCGCTATCAGCGTTGCTCCGTTCAAAATAGTTACAGTTTTGAGATTGTAACAGTATTTGAACGCATCTATCCCAAGACGCATAACATTGTCGCCGATAGTTATATCTTCAAGCGCTATGCATCCATCAAAAGCTTTCTCACCTATCTCTTTTACAGAGTCGGGTATAGATAATGAAAGTAAACCTTCACATTCATAAAACGCTTCTCTTCCTATAGACTCTAAGTTTTCGGGAAACTCTATAGTTGTTAGTTTTCTGCAGTGTGAAAAAGCATTGATTCCTATATGTTTAACATCCCCTAAGATGCTTATCTCCTCCAGCCGGTTGCAGTTATAAAAAGCGCTGTTACCTATCTCTGTGATACTCTCAGGAATGATGATAGAGCGTGCTATGTTATTATTTGCAAACGCGGAGCTGCTTATTTTTGTGATCTTATGACCATTCATTTCTTCAGGTATCATTATAAATTCGTCAAAACCTTTATAATCTAACAGAATGCCGGAAATTACAAAGTAATTTTCGTCTCCCCACGGCATATAGTTTTCATCTACTATTTCGTATAGTACGTCGCAATTGTCAAACGCGCCTGAACCAATCTTTTTTATTGAAGACGGAATAACTATGGCGTACAAACTTTTGCAATCAATAAAAGCGTAGTCGCCGATTTCTTCCAAACCGACAGGTAATATGATATACTCTAACCCCATACATTTATTAAACGCGTGATTCCCAATTTTTTTCAAACTGTCCGGCATGTTTAGTGAAAAAATATTCACACAATTATTAAAAACATTGTCGCCAATTTCCGATATATTTTCTGAAAGAGTTATATCTTCTAAATTTATACAATTTTTAAAAGCTCCGTCAAATATTTTAGTGACATTATTCGGGATAGTTATGCTCACTAAACTTGTACAGCTTTCAAAACAGTTTCCTAAGATTTCGGTAAACTCAAAAGTAGAGGGCAGTGTGATGTTTGTCAGATTTTCACATCCCAAAAATGCCTCTCGGCCAATGGAAGTAACTGTATCTGGTATAACTATTTCGTTAATGCCTGTTTCTCTAAATGCCCGCCATTCTATTTTTGTTATGTTTTTAGAAAATGTAATATCAGTAAAGTTTGAACATCCGTATAGAAAACTAACAGGTATTTCTGTTACATTTTCGGGAATAACGATGCTTTTTAAACTCCTGCAGTTGTTAAAAGTGTTGTCGCCAAGTGTGTTAATCGAGTTTGGGAGTATTATTTTTTCAAGGCTGTAGCAATTAATAAACACCCCTTCTCTAAGTATTTGTACGCCTTCTGCTATAGTAACATCAGTCAAACTTTCGCAATCTTTAAACAGATTTCTCGGCAGCTCAGTTATATTAACGGGGATATTTATTTTTGTCAATTGCGTGCAATTTAAGAATGTTTCTTCGCCAAATTTATTAAGGCTTTCAGGTAATGATACTGTAATAACTTTGGAGTCTTCAAAAGCTCTGTATCCTATCTCCACTATTCCTTCAGGGATGATTATTGACTGAATATTGACATCATAGAAAGCATTATTGCCGATTCTGGTAACCGGTACTTCATCAAAAGAAGATGGCATGATAAGCTCTTTTTCGTTGCCGTGATATTTCACTATAGTGATGCTGCCGTCTCTTAGCCTTTGATATTCCCAGTCGCCGTCAGTCACAGCAAACAGCGGAATAGTAATGATCACAGCAAGAACAGTTAAAGCTATTACTTTATGAAAGTCAAACATTCTTTTCATTTTATTATCTCCTTGATTTGTCGTATGCTTATATTTTCCATTATATCATATAAAAAAGGAAAAAGCAATAAAAAAAAGCAATTCTTTTTTTTATAAAATATCTTGACAAACGTTTTACAGTCTGTTAAACTTCATATATAAACAAAATTGCAATACTAAGTTTTACTATAAAAAGTAAGGAGAGAGAATATGTTTAAAAATATTGTAATAGCGATTATCGTATTATGTATTACGTCATTATCTTTGTCACAAAACTTGCTGAAAATTGTTGAGGCAGAAGGTTGTAACTTAGCTATAGACGAAGTTTTAGATAATGATATATATGTTTTATCTAATATTTCTAAAGTTCCAAACTGGTTTTCAGGGGTTTTTGAAGGGATTGATACCGGCGTTGAAACTTCTTTTTCTGTAATGGCAGGGATGGGTTATACAAAGAGCAAAGGTGATGTTAAAAAATGGGAAGGACTGCGTCCGGTATATACATACGCGAAATATTTAGACTATAACAGTTACATTTACTATACAAAAAATAAAGATGGATACTGGGTAAGCAGTGATCCGTTTTTAAATGATGAAGAAAGACTCGCCGGTAATGGTAAAACGCCGTTTCAAACAATTATTCCCGCTGACCTTTCGGAAGAGTTCCTTTCAGAGGATAATAATTACTGGTCTCCTTGGGCTGAGCTAAAAACAGCTTATCCGCTTGCTTTTGACAATACTTTTCATATAACACATAAGTTCAACTCTTCTGATGTCTCTATAGCTATGAAGTATCCTTATACTTATGACTATGAAGAGGAGTATATGAACAGGTTAAAGGCAGCTGATATGAAAGGTGTTACTGTAAACGAAGTTGGCAAAAGTATAAAAGAGCATAATCTGTACGTAGTTACTGTATGCGACCCAAAAGCTACCGAAGAAGAGCTGTATGACCGCCGCGTTGTTCTTATATACGGAAATGAAGATGGCGACGAACCTGACAGCAGTTGGACAGTAGACGGAGCTATGAGCTATTTTATACGAGGGTTGCAAGATGATGATAAGAAAGTTCTGGATATCCTAAAAGAGGTTACTTTTTTATTTATACCGCTGCTTGACCCTGTCGGGTGGTCAGAATGTACATATTCTTTGATGACTAATAGATTTTTATTGTATGGTGTATTAAACTCACCTGAAAATCTTATTCCGCCTAACCCTACTGAGACCAAATATACTATAAAATTTGATGATGATTTTTTTAATGAACGTTCTGAAGTTCGAGCTTATGCAAAATTTATTAACAAATGGGTGATAAACGGTCATCGTTTAGATATAGTTTGTAACTTACACAATGTTGAGTGCGCGGAAGGTCCCAATTTTTTCTGTCCTCTTATTGATATCAGCCAGGGTGAAATGATAATGGATCTTAATGAAATTATTTTTTCCGGATTAGTTGATTTTAAAACAAGTGATGAGGTTTGGATGAAAGCTTTTATTAACAATCGTTTTATGAGTTGGTGCGCCGAAATTTATGGAAGCATACAGGTTCCCTATGAGATTAATTCACGTTATCCGGATAACAGGCTTAATTTGCAAGGTATGGGAGAATTAGGTAAATCATTAGCGTTATCTTTTAGCACATATTTTGATAGTGAAGAGTATGAAAGAGCTCTGCCAAATATTGACATGGTATACGCAAAGCATTTACTAAGAACAGAAGAATTCTTTGCAACACATGGAGTTAACGATGAAAATATAGGGTCTTCCCCAGAACAGCGAAATTTTCAAGCGTGATTTACTCATAAAAAATCATTCACGCATTTTGTGGTCATAATATCCTCTAGTTTTAGAGAGGATTTGA
>JGI994J12354_10003091_pt1 | contig 15766 bp, 13 predicted proteins | sample IntmicLarv3ML3BL_FD_12354 | JGI IMG/M metagenome (IMG submission 12354)
AGCGACTAACATCCGAAGGATGTGGAGCGAAACCCGGCGTTGCCAAAGGCAGTACGCCGGGGCGATAAAAGCGGTGAGCAAAGCGAACCTGAGCGACTGGCATCCCAAGGGTGCGGAGCGAAACCCGCGCTTGCTATAAGCAACAGCGCGGGGCGATAAAAGCGCCGAGTAATAACGAGGCTGAGCGACTGGCATCCCAAGGATGCGGAGCGAAACCCGCGCTTGCTGTAAGCAAGAGCGCGGGCAACAAAAAAGACCGGGCGTGGCACAGCACTAGCGTTAGCTAGCGACAATGCCACAACCCGGACATTATCCCTTTAAGCAGGGGGGCCGGGGGACGGCGTCCCCCAGCATCCTTATTTCGCAAAGTCGATCGCTCGTGTTTCGCGGATGACATTGACCTTGATTTGGCCAGGGTACTCCATCTCACGTTCAATGCGCTTGGCAATTTCCTTGGCAAGCACCAATGTGCCCGCGTCGGTAATGTCGTCTGGCTTGACCATGACGCGCACCTCGCGGCCGGACTGGATGGCGTAGCACTTCTCCACACCAGTGAAGGAATTGGAAATCTCCTCCAACTTTTCCAGACGCTTGATATAGTTTTCCAAAGACTCGCGCCGCGCACCGGGACGCGCTGCAGAAATTGCGTCGGAGGCCTGCACCAACACCGCTTCCACGGTGGTGGGCTCCACATCGTTATGATGCGCCATGATAGCATGCACAACATCCGGTGTCTCGCGATACTTACGCGCAAGCTCCGCGCCCAATGTGACGTGGGTACCTTCTGCTTCATGGTCAACGGCCTTGCCGATGTCATGCAGCAGACCAGCCCGCTTGGCAAGCTGTACGTCTGCCCCCAGTTCCGCTGCCATGACCCCTGCCAGGTGGCTAACCTCCACGGAATGCTTGAGCACATTCTGGCCATAGCTGGTGCGGTAGCGCATACGACCCAGCAACTTGACCAGTTCCGGGTGGATATTGTGCTGACCGGTCTCAAAGACCGCCTGCTCGCCCGCCTCACGGATCTGGTTGTCTACTTCTTTCTGCGCCTTTTCCACCATTTCCTCAATGCGCGCAGGGTGAATGCGGCCGTCCAGGATCAGCTTCTCCAACGCCAGACGCGCCACCTCGCGGCGTACCGGATCAAACGCGGAAACGATCACAGCCTCAGGCGTATCATCAATGATGAGATCAACGCCCGTGGCGGTTTCCAGGGCACGAATGTTGCGGCCCTCACGACCAATAATCCGTCCCTTCATATCGTCATTAGGTAGAGAAACAACGGACACCGTGGTTTCCGCCACGTGGTCCGCCGCACATTTTTGAATGGCCATGGTGATGATGTTGCGGGCTTTTTTCTCGGCTTCTTCTTTAGCGTTTGATTCGATTTCGCGCACCATGACGGCTGCATCATGGTATGCTTCCTTTTCGATGCGGGAGACGAGCATGTGACGCGCCTCGTCCTGGGTCATGCTGCCAATGCGCTCCAGCTCGTTCTGATGCTTGCCCAGGGTAACCTGCGCAAGTTCTTCCACCTTGGCAACGTCTGCGATTTTTTTGTTGAGCCCCTCTTCACGGGCATCCAGATTGTCAGATTTCTTGTCAAAGGATTCCTCACGCTGAGAAAGCCTGCGCTCGCTGCGACTCAGTTCGTTGCGCCGGTCGCGAATCTCGCAATCCAGTTCATTTTTGAGCTTGAGAATCTCTTCCTTCGCCTCAAATACCCGTTCTTTTTTGTGCTCCTCCGCACGTTTCTGGGCATCCTCCAGCAGGTTCTTGGCATATTTCTCAGCACGGCCAATTTTGCTTTCCGTCGCGTTTTTACGGTACTGATAGCCTATCAGTGAGCCCACAACGCAAGCGCCAATTGCCGCCAATGCAATCCACAGTGCTTCCAACTGGTGTTACCCCTCCTTTTCCTCAAAATACGCTAAAAAAGCTGAGCCATCAAGCTCAGCGCCGATTGTTATAAAAGGGTAGACCCCTCCTGATGAGGGTTTTATAGCAATAGAACAAGGCGGTTACCTGCCCTGTACCCCTTCCGAACAGTCTGGCGGTTGTATAGCAACCAAGCTTAACAGAAATATTGTACAGGCTGTTTACCGCCTTGTCAAGATGCTACCTTCATATCAAAGTGGAAAACGACCGGGCATACCCTTACGCGTCCTCGTCGCCATCCCCAACTTCTGTTTTTGTGGCGTCGGGATTGCCGATGAGCTGGGTACGGACAAGGGTATTGATCTCGCTGAATACCTCAGGATTCTCTTTGAGGTACTGGCGCACGTTCTCGCGTCCCTGGCCGATACGCTGGTCATTGTAGCTAAACCACGTGCCGCTTTTGTGGATGATATCGTGCTCCACGGCCATATCCAGCAGGCTGCCTTCCAGGGAAATGCCTTCCCCATACAGGATATCACACTCCGCCACGCGGAAGGGCGGGGCGACCTTGTTTTTCACAACCTTAATCTTTGTGCGGTTTCCCAACACGGTGGTGCCACTCTTGAGCTGTTCCCCACGGCGCACGTCCAGGCGAACGGAGGAATAGAACTTCAACGCACGGCCGCCCGTGGTGGTTTCCGGATTGCCATACATCACGCCGATTTTTTCGCGGAGCTGATTGATGAAGATCACCATGCAGTTGGTTTTACTGACAATGCCTGCCAATTTCCGCAGTGCCTGCGACATCAGCCGCGCCTGCACGCCCACGAAGGAATCCCCCATCTCGCCGTCGATTTCGGCCTTTGGCACCAGCGCAGCAACGGAATCGATAACAACAATGTCAATCGCCCCTGAACGCACCAATGCCTCGCAGATTTCCAGCGCCTGCTCCCCCGTATCCGGCTGGGCCACATAGAGGTTGTCGATGTCCACGCCCAACTTCCGCGCATAAACGGGATCAAGGGCGTGCTCCGCGTCGATAAAGGCCGCCATGCCCTCCAACTTCTGCGCCTCGGCGATGATGTGCAACGTGAGCGTGGTTTTACCGGAGGATTCCGGCCCATAGATCTCAATGATGCGCCCACGCGGCAGACCGCCGATGCCCAGCGCAACATCCAGATCCAGGCAGCCGGTCGGAATCACGTCCACGTCCACCGCGCCGCGCTCCCCCAGCTTCATGATGGCGCCCTTGCCAAATGTTTTTTCAATGTTGCCCAGAGCCATGTCCAACGCCTTTTTCTTCTCATCCATGTTGGAGCTAATGTTGAGCGTCTTGGATACTTTTTCCTTTGCCATAATCCTCTGGCCTCCTATATTTCTTCTGCGGTACGCAGGATCCAGTATAATCCGTGAAGGGACGCGAGGGTGCGAACCCGCTCCCGGTCGCCGTTAAGGGAGAGCCGCTTCGCCAGGACGCCTGCCTTTGTGGAAAGCCCAAGCCATACAAGGCCCACGGGCTTCTCCTCCGTGCCTCCATCCGGCCCGGCAATGCCTGTAACGGACAGGCAAATGTCTGCCCCGGAACGGGTGCGAAGGCCCTCGGCCATCTCACAGGCGGTTTCTTCGCTCACGGCGCCAAACCGCTCAAGGGTTTCCGGCTGTACGCCCAACGCGCGAACCTTGGCCTCGTTGCTGTAGGTGATATGCCCCTCCAGAAAGGACGTGGATACACCCGGCACAGACACCAGGCGGGAGGCAATCAGGCCGCCGGTACAGCTTTCCGCCGTGGCAACGGTAAGGCCCGAGGCAAGCAGCGCCTTTGCCGCGGCCTGCTCCATGGTAAAGGCCGGATCATCCGTCACGGCATATACCACGTCACCCAGTCGGCAACGCACCTCAGCCTCCAAAGGATCCAGCAAACGCTGCGCCTCTTCCTCTGACTGGCAGCGTACGGTAAGCCGAAGCTGCACCTCCCCCAGGGAACAATAGGGAGCCAGGGTCGGGTTTTCACCGGAACGCATCAGGTCCCCGGTCAGACTTTCCACCGTGGATTCGCCCATACCGAAGATGCGAAGATAGCGGGATACGATCCGCACGCCGCTACGGCGCAGCAGGTAAGGCATGACGCTATCCTGAAACATGGGAATCAATTCCCGGGGCGGGCCGGGCAGGTTGATGATGGCCTTTTCATCCTTTTCCATAATGCAGCCAGGTGCGGTGCCGTGCCCATTGGGGAGCACCGTTGCGCTCTGTGGAAAATCCGCCTGCCGCAGGTTGTTGCTTGTCATGGCATGGCCGTTTTTTTCAAACCAGGCGCGTACCACAGCTTCCGCCTTTGAATCACGCATCATCGGCATGCCAAGGGCTTTGGCGGATAATTCTTTGGTGATGTCGTCTGCCGTGGGGCCAAGTCCTCCGGTGGTAATCACTACATCAGCCCTTGCCAGAGCGCACTCGATGGCTTCCTGGAGCCTTTGGGGATTATCGCCCACAGTAGTCTGGTGGTGCAGCGTAATGCCAGCCTCGGATAGCCTTCGCGCCAGATACTGCGCGTCGGCGTTGAGAATTTGCCCCAGGAGGAGCTCTGTGCCCACAGACAGTATTTCCGCGATCATGCGCCCTCCTCTAGTACCTGACGGTTGCGCACGATGATTTCGATTCCCGAGTACAGGGACAGGAGCGCGCTGGCCCAGGCCAGATACCAGCCCCACGCAAAGCCAAGAGTCAGCAATAGGACGGAACACATCTGCACAACTGTTTTTATTTTACCCGACCAGTCTGCGGAAACAACAATGTTGCGCGTCACGGCCACCAGCCGGAAGCCGCTGACAGTAATCTCCCGGGCGACCATGATCAGCACTGCCCACAGGTCAATGGTGCCCCCTTCCTGCGCCGCAAGCAGGATGAACGGCAGCAGCACCAGCAGCTTGTCCGCGATAGGATCCATGAATTTGCCGAAGTCCGTTACCAGGCCCCGCTTGCGCGCAATCTGGCCATCCAGCAGATCGGTGAAGCTGGCGATGGCGAACACGGCTGCCGCAGCATACCGAAACGCATTCCCGCCAATGCCCATCAGGACAAAGTATACGGGAATTAGAAAAATTCTCGTGATGGTGATTTTATTGGCCAGGTTCATGGGTAGCTTGCTCATTGCGCTTCTCCTGTCAGGTCGTAAATGTTCGCGCCAGTGATCCGCGCCGTGACGAACGTACCCGGCGACAAGGGGCGGGCGGAGGACAGCAGCAGACTGCCGTCTCCTTCAGGCGCTTCCTTTTGTGAGCGGGCGATGTACACATCGCCTTCCTTGCGCTCAATGAGCGCCTCGCATATTTCGCCGACGCGCTTTTGATTGTTTTCAAGTGAAATGCGCTGCTGCAACCGCATCAGGCGGTCCAGCCTATCTTCCTTGACCTCGCCCGGCACCTGATTGGGCATGGTGGCGGCGGGCGTATCCTCCTCTGGGGAGAAGGCGAACGCGCCAAGGCGGTCAAATCTCGTTTCCTCCACAAAGTCCAGGAGCCTTTCGAACGCGTCCTCCGTCTCCCCGGGGAACCCGACGATCATAGTGGTACGCAGGATGAGATCCCTTTCCCGCGCACGGCGGAGGAGGCTGCGAATATCCTCCGGTGTGCCGTGGCGGTGCATGGCCTTCAGCAAGTCCCCATCGATATGCTGAAGGGGAAGATCCAGGTATCCGCACGCCTTCGGCTCAGTGGCAAGCACATCCAGCAGGCGGTCGTCCACCCGGCTGGGATAACAATATAGCGCCCGCACCCAATGCACCCCGTCCAAGGCACACGTATCGGCGATCAAATCCGCCAGGCGCTTGCCGCCGGGCAAATCATCCGCAAAACGGGTGGTGTCCTGTGCAATGTAGGTGATTTCCTTTGCGCCCTGCGCAGCCAGCACACAGGCCTCCGCCAATACGCCGGCATATGATCTGGAGCGGTATGGGCCGCGGATGAGCGGTATGGCGCAGTAGGCGCACCGGTTGTCACATCCATCCCCCGTGCGTATATAGGCGGAGAAGGGTGGGGTGGTAAGAACCCTCGGCCCTTCGAATACGTCCAAAGACGATGCGCACGCCACAGGCCGCCGGCCCTTGAACGCCTGTTCAATCATATCCTTCAAGCGCGGATATTCCGATACGCCCAGGAGCGCGTCCAGCTCCGGCATCTGGTCGTATAGCGCATCCGCATAGCGCTGCACCAGGCAGCCCGTGGCAATGAGTAGCCGACAGCGCCCGGTTTTTTTATATTCCGCCATTTCCAGAAGGGTATCGATGGACTCCTGCTTGGCAGGGTCAATGAATCCGCAGGTGTTGACGATAATGATGTCCGCCTCGGCAGGATCGCCTGTAATGGCATACCCAAAGCCGCGAAGAAGTCCCAGTATCTGTTCAGTATCTACGCGATTCTTCGCGCATCCCAGCGAAACCACCCCAACCGNCTGCAATGTCCACGCGCCACCTTTCATACGAATCCATGTTCGTGTCGAATGTCTTCGCCATTATACCACGCGATTTGTAGGGTTGCAATGGCTCGGCTTGCTAAAAAACTGTATAGCTTTCCCAACGCACTACCCCTGGGCGTTCACAAGGGTTTGGGCGAGAAAGCGGCCCATGGCCTTGATGGAAACGCGGCTTTCATCAAAGCCGTACATCTGAAACACATGGGGCATGCCTGCCCAACGGAGAAGGGATACCTCCGTCCCATCCCGGCGCATATTGGCCGCCAGGGTTTGGGAATCGCTAAAGAGTAGCTCACTCTCCCCCACATGGATCTGGGTTGGTGGAAATCCCGTGAAATCCCCGTGGATGGGCGAAATCATCGGGTCGGTCAGCCTTGCCTCGTCGCCGCCCACAAAATCAAGGGCCGCCTTCATGAGATCATCAGGGTCAAGGGNGACATCCACCTCCCGCAGCGTACGGTAGCTCTCCCCCGTTTGTGCCAAATCCGTCCAGGGCGACAGGAGGCATAGCGCACTAGGCAGGGGTTCTCCCAGTTCACGCAGCTTCATGACCAGGGCCAGCGCCAGATTGCCGCCCGCGCTCTCCCCCACCAGGCCAATGCGGCTGGGGGGCGTGCCGTTCCGTACCAGCAGGCGGTACATGGAAAGCGCGTCCATAAGCTGCGCCGGATAGGGATACTCCGGCGCAAGGCGGTAGGCAAACGTTACGCCCGGCAACTTTGCCTCCGCGCTAATGGGCGAGATGACCATGCGCGCCTGCAAAAGACTGCCCGACACATACGCACCGCCGTGCAGATGCAGCAGCGCCGCGTCCTTCGCCAGAATGCGGCGGGGCACCACGCGCAAGGCGGATACCTCTGCGTCCCTAATCAGTCGGCCCTTTGTGCCGAACACATTTAATTCCGCTACGCCCTCGTCCGATAGCTGAACCATTTCCAGGGCCTGGCTGGAGAGGGTTTGGAAGAGGCGGCGGTTTGCGCGGAGCACCTCCAGCATTCGCTGGCTCTTGCGCGAGGGCATGGCACACCTCCCATTTTACAATGTATCAAGTATACTATGCCCCCTTTGAGAAAACAAGATTTTGTAGCAATGGGCACATCGTGGTATACTATAAAGAACGGTTTGATGAAAGCTATATTTTCAGACCATGAAGGAGCGGTGCATGAGCGCATATACCAGAAAGCGTTGGTTCAAGCTGGATAACGCAGGCAAGCTATACCCGGCCATTGCCACATCGCGCTGGAGCAGCGTTTTTCGTGTATCCGTCGTGTTAAAGGAAACGGTTTCCCCCGAAACGTTGCAGACTGCGGTCAACAGGGTGCTGCCGCGCTTCCCTTCCATGGCGGTCTGCATGCGGCGGGGATTTTTCTGGTATTACCTGGAGGCAAATGACCGTCCCTTCACGGTACAGCCCGACAGCGGACACCCCTGTCTTCGCTTCCGCTGGAAGGAGAACAATGGCTACCTGCTGAGGGTGCTGTACTATCGGCAGCGCATTTCCGTGGAGTTTTTCCACTCCCTGACGGATGGCACAGGCGGCTTTGCGTTCCTTAAGACACTGACAGCGGAATACCTGCGGCTTCGGGGGATTCGTGTGCCCCCTGGCAAAGGCGTGCTGGACGTCAAGCGCAAGCCGTCCGTGGCCGAAACCGAGGACGCGTTTCAGCGCATGCCCTTGCCCAAGACAAAGCTGCCGCGCCGGGAAACCACGGTATACCATCTGCCCGGCGCAATGGATCCGCCGCACACGCTGCACTTGGTGACGGCTTCGCTCCCCTTTGAAGAGATCCGCAAACGATCCAATCCCCTAAACGTTACGGTGACAGAATACATCGTAGCCGTGCTACTGTATGTGTGCTATCTTGAGCAAAAAGCATCGGGCAAAAAACCACGACCTATCCGCGTGTCCGTGCCCGTAAACATGCGCAACTATTTTGCAACAGAAACCTTGCGCAATTTTTCATCCTTTATCAATCCGGGGATTGATCCGCGGCTGGGCGACTATACCTTTGAGGAGATTGCCCGTGATGTGCATAACTTCATGCGCTACGCCCTCAATGAAAAGCTGCTCTACGCGGGCATTGCCACCAATGTGGCGGACGAGCGGAACCTGCTCCTGCGGCTTTTCCCTCTGCCGATCAAAAATCTGGCGATCAACGGCGTGTTCCGCTATATGGGTGACCGCGCCATGACGACTACCCTCACCAGCATCGGCCGTATAGATGCGCCCGCGCCCATGATGGCCCATGTGGAACGGTTTGAAGCGATACTGGGCGCATCCGCCACGCCGTGCTGCAACTGCGCCCTCATCTCCACGAATGATACCATGCTGCTCACCTTCACACGCAACCAGTCCGAGGCAACGCTCCCCCGTGAGGCGCTGAGCTTTCTGGTGGAGCAGGGCGTGCCTGTGACCGTGGAAAGCAACCAGGAATAGAAAAAACAGGATATATAATTTAGACGGGAGTGATGAAACCATGGCGTACTGTGTCCATTGCGGCGTAAAGCTGGGCGATGCCGAAATGAAATGCCCTCTGTGTGGAACAGGGGTATCCGACCCTGCCGAGCCGCGGGATCCAAACGTGCCCAAACCATTTCCCGTGCGCACGCCGGAACAAACGCTGCGGATAAACCACCGGTACGCGGTATCGGTTTTGTCCGTGCTGCTCCTGGCCCCTGCGGCGGTTTGCCTGCTGCTGGATATACTCAGCGGCGGCATTACCTGGAGCATCTATCCAGCAGGCGTGCTGGCCCTGTGCTGGACAGCGGTGATGGTCCCATTGATGATGCGCAAGCACCGGACATACAGCACCATCCTCATCACGGGCGCGGCGCTGGCGGGGTACCTGTACTTGGTGGAGCACGTATCCAATTCGCCGGGGTGGTTTCTGCCGATTGTGCTGCCCTCCCTTGCAACCTTTTTACTGATGGTATGCTTTACCATTGCCCTTGTGCGCAAATGGAAGGTGCCAAAGGGCACGGTGATCGCGTCCACGCTGGCGGAGGTGGGCATACTATGCTTTGTCATTGAGCTGCTATGCACGGAATATGGGGTGGGTGTAGCGTTTGGTTGGTCAACGTATGTGATGGCCCCATGCTTCTGTCTGGCGCTGCTGTTCATCGTCATTTCCCGAAACCGGCCATTGAGTGAAGAGCTGCGGCGCAGGCTGCATTTTTGAGGAGGCAATACAAGTCAATGGAACTTAACCGTAAAAACATCCGCGCCATTTTAGGCATTGTGACATTTACTGTGGTGCTGCTAACTGCCGCGTGGAATTTAGGCGCTGTGTGGGACGCCCTGCGAACCGTGCTCCGGCTCAGCGGTTTTTTCATTACGGGCCTGAGCATTGCATTCATTCTCAATACCATCCTGGATTTTGTGGAAAACCATCTGTTTGGGTTCCTTAACAAACGGCTTGGCAAGCGTTGGCAGAAGGTGCGCCGGGGGATTTCCGTGCTGCTCACCATGCTGTTCATTGTCAGCGCTCTGTTTCTGGTGGTGTTTATGGTCATTCCGGAGCTGGCGCGCACCTTTGTGATACTGGGGGAACAAGCGCCCATGTTCTGGGAGGAGGCCGGCGCATGGATCGCGGGATTGACGGAAACATCGGGCCGTTCCCTGGATGCGTGGAACCTGCCCCAGCTTGACTGGGTGAAAATCGGCGACGCGACGCTTGGCTGGTTGCAAAACGGCGTGGGAAACCTGCTGTGGGGCACGTTTAGTATGGCAACGTCCCTGTTTGCGGGCATTATCAATCTGGTGGTGGGCTTTGTGGTGGCAGTATATGTGCTTTACCGGAAGGAACGCCTGTCGAACCAGATTCAGCGCGCGCTGTATGCGTTCCTCCCGGAACCCCGTGTGGACAGGCTCCTTGTAATCGGCAGGCTAACCCACCGCACCTTTCGCAGTTTCATTAGCTGCCAGCTCCTGGAGGCTATCCTGCTGGGAAGCCTTTGCTTTATGGGCATGAGCGTATTTGGCTTCCCCTTTGCGCCCATGGTATCCATCCTCGTGGGGGTCTCCTCGTTTGTGCCAATCTTCGGCGCGGTAATAGGCGCAATAGTGGGCGCGTTCATGATTCTGGTAAACCAGGGCGTGATGCAAACGCTTTGGTTTCTCGCCTTCCTGTTTGTGCTGCAGCAGATAGAGGGCAACCTGATCTACCCCCGCGTGGCGGCGAAAAGGCTGATGCTACCAAGCCTATGGGTGCTGGTGGCGGTAACCCTGGGCGGAAATATGGCAGGCATTATGGGCATGCTTGTCAGCGTGCCGACTGCCTCGGTGCTATATGCGCTATTTAAAGAAGAAGTGAACCGGCGAAACGCCCTCCGTAACCCAAAGGAGGATGCCGACGCATAAATTTTTTACGATTAGGCAAATGCATTTTACTTTTTGTCATTTACACAGTGGGTTAACTTCCTATAATAGATACTAGGGGGAATGCATATGCCGAAATTGTTGGAGATGCGCGACATCACGAAGGTTTTCCCTGGCGTGAAGGCGCTCGATCATGTACAGTTTGACCTCAACGTAGGCGAAATTCACGCCCTCGTGGGGGAAAACGGTGCGGGAAAATCTACATTTATCAAGGTGCTGGCAGGTGTCCATCACCCGGATGGCGGGGAAATTTACCTCGATGGGCAAAAGCTTGTTATGCGCGATCCCATCACTGCGGAAAAGCATGGCATCGCAACCATCCATCAGCACGCAGCCTCTTATCCGGATCTAAGCGTGGCGGAAAACATTTTCATCGGTCACGAATTCATGCGCGCCGGCATGATCAACTGGCGCAAAACAAATGCCGAAGCACGGCGTATTTTAGCCTCCGTCGGCGCGGACATCAGTCCCACAGCGCTGGTGGGGTCCCTTTCGGTTGCCAAGCAGCAGCTGGTGGAAATCGCCAAGGCCTTGAGCATGAACGCCCGCATTCTTATCATGGATGAACCCACTGCCGCCCTTTCCAGGCGCGAAAGTGAAGAGCTATATACCATTACCCGCCGCCTGCGCGACCAGGGTACGGCGATTATTCTCATTTCCCACCGGTTTGAGGATGTGTTCGGCTTAGCCGAACGCGTGACGGTGCTGCGGGATGGCGGCTATATCGGCACGTGGTCTACGGACGAGGTGGACGAAAACAAGCTGGTCGGCTACATGGTGGGACGGGATATTGACCACTTTTTCCCCAAGAAAGAAGCCGAAGTGGGACGGGAGCTGCTCCGGGCAGAAAACCTTGGCCGCGTGGGGCATTTCCGGGATGTGAGCCTGACCGTGCGCGCAGGAGAGATTGTGGGACTGACAGGACTGGTCGGCGCAGGCCGCACGGAGGTGGCGGAGGCCATCGCCAGGGTGACGAAGCCGGACAGGGGCGAAGTCTTTATTGACGGGGAGAAGGCCGACGTGGCCTCGCCCTATGATACCATGCGCATGGGGCTGGCTCTTTTGCCCGAGGATCGGCAATTGCAGGCCCTGTTGATGCCCTGGTCCATCAACCGCAATATTACGCTGGCCTCCCTGGCGCGCTGCGTAAAGTCCATCTTCCTGGTAGACAAGGAGGAGCGCGAGCTGTCAACCACCCTCAAGCTGCTTTTGCAGATTAAGGCCAACGATGTAGACGCAACGGCGGAATCCCTCTCGGGCGGCAACCAGCAGAAGGTGGTTGTGGCCAAGCTGCTGGCCATAAGCCCCAAGCTCATCATCCTTGATGAACCCACCAAGGGCGTAGATGTGGGCAGCAAGGCAGCGATCTACGAAATCATGTCCGATCTGGCAGGGCGTGGCATCGGCATCCTGATGATCTCCTCGGAAATGCCGGAGGTTATCAACATGTCGGACCGTATCTACGTGATGCGTGAGGGAACCATCTCCGCTGAATTCAGTGCGAAGGACGTAACGCAAAACCGTATTCTGGAGGCGGCTATGCCACTTTCGAAGGGAGCGGTGGTATCATGAAACAAAAGCAACACAAGCTTGATCTCAATACCCTTCTGATACAGCACCGGGAAATTCCACTGCTGGCGGTACTGGTATTGCTCCTTGTAGGCGTAAGCTTCCGCGTGCCAGGATATGTTGGCAACAACTATATGAACATCCTCAAGGGCGGGGCGATCAATACGGTGATGGCGTCCGGTATGTTGCTGGTGCTGCTCATTGGCTCCATTGATATTTCCGTCGCATCCACCTTGGCGTTTGTAGGCGCGGTGTCCGGCATGCTCATGCGCGACGGACACATCGCCACCATCCCCGGGATGCTTGCGGTGGGCGTTGGCCTGGGTGCAGTGGTCGGCGCAGTCAATGGCGTGCTCATGGCCTATGGCAAGGTGCTCCCCATTATCGTAACCCTGGGCCTGAGCTATGTTACCCGCGCCATGATTCCAATGGACTGGCTGTTGGGCCTGAACAAAATTGCCCGCCTTGACCTGACGGACACGTTTAAGGTGTTCATGCTGGACTGGTATTTCCTGGGCTTTCCCCTGCTAGTATGGACTGCTGTGGCGGTGGTAGCGATTATCGGTGTGTTCCTGCGCTTTACCCGCATTGGCCGCAATCTATACGCCGTGGGTTCCAACGAAGAGGCGGCCAAGGTACGCGGCGTGCATACCAGCGTTGTGAAGGTGCTGGCCCATACCATATGCGGCATGACGGCTGGCCTAGGCGGTATCATGTGGCTGGGCTACTATAACGCAGTGGAAAAAAGCACGGCCACGGGCGACGAAATGTACGTAATCGCCGCGTGCGTGCTGGGCGGCGTGGCCGTAACGGGCGGATACGGCAAGATCACTGGCGTGGTAATCGGCGCGCTCATGATCGCCGTGATCAACAACGCGATTCCGCAGCTCAACATTGGCAACGCAATGATCACCGAATTTGTCAAGGGCTTGCTGCTATTGCTCGCCATCCTGCTGAATGTGCTGCTCAGGCGCGCAGCGGCCCGCCGTGAGCTGCTGGGGAGGAACATCTGATGAAGATGATGAAGATGATGAAGAACAAAAACACGATCAAGCGTATCGTGAAAGCCCTTCTTTGCTGGGAGGCCATGCTGGTTGTCGTGCTCGTAGTGATGTGCCTGATTTTTGTTCAGCGTGACGCAGCGCGTATGGCAGCGGGACTTTCCAAGAAGAATGTGTTTACCCTGGCCACGGTGGTGAAGGGTCTGCGCCCCTATATGCTCTACAGCTTCATGACGCTGGGCGTAATGCTCATCCTGGCCATGGGGGATATTGATATCTCCACCGGTGCGACAGCCGCACTTTCCGTGGCCGTGCTGGGCACGACATATCAGACACTGGGCAATGCGGGGCTTGCTTCCGGCCTTTCGTTTGCCTTGGCCATTGCGGCATGCCTTTTGACGGGAAGCCTCTGCGGCGCGGCAAATGGATTGCTTGTGACGCGGTTTAAGGAACTGTTTCCCATGATCATTACCCTGGCGACACAGCTATTCTTCCGGGGCGTTGGATATCTGCTCCTGGGAGGTGGTACGCTGACATTTAAGAACGATGCGACATTTGATTCCCTCAAGAGCCTGTATAGCACGGTATCGATCGGCGATGTGGGCCTTCCTGTCATGCTGATCTATTTCCTGCTGCTGGCGGTGGTGTTCTATGTATGGGTTCACCTGACCCCCAGCGGACGCAAAATATTCGCCCTGGGAACCAACCGCAACGCAACGTACTATAGCGGCATCCGTACGGACCGCATCAAGTTCTGGCTGTTCACCCTCTGTGGGCTCATGAGCGCGCTGACGGGCATCTTCTTCGTGGGCGCCACGTCCAGCTCCATTCGCGCAGACTCCATGGCGGGCTACGAGCTCTACGCTATCGCCGCGGCAGTGCTTGGCGGGTTTTCCACATCCGGCGGCAAGGGCAGCGTCATTGGCGTGGCCCTCTCCCTCATTATCTTTGGCGTGATGAAGATTGGCCTAGGCACCCTATATGGTTTCGCGGACAGCATGGTCAACCTGTCCGTGGGCGTAATCCTTATCGCCAGCACGTTGCTACCCAATATTGCCAGAATGGTAGGCGACAGGCTTCGCCAGAGAAAACGCGCCAAGAACGCGGCAGCTTCCGTATCGTAGCGGGTATGAGACCCGCTTAGATAAAACACACATTAAAAAGGAGGAACTTCCAAATGAAACGTTTATTGTCCCTGATGCTGGTAACCTTGCTCGTCGTGGGCGGCATGACATTTGCGTCGGCTGAAGGAGATGCCCTGCTTATCGGCGTGGTGTACAAGCAGTCCGGCAACCCTTACTTCCAGGCGGCCGTAACCGGCTTTGAGCAGGCGGCGGGAGAACTCGGCTTCACCTTCATGCATGACGGCCCGGACGATGGCTCTTCCGATGGTCAGATCCGCATCATTGAAAACTACATCAGCATGGGCGTGGATGCCATCTGCGTATCCGCCAATGACCCGGACGCGCTGGTGAGCGTGCTGCAGGAAGCCATGGAAGAAGGCATCAAAGTCCTGTCCTGGGATGCGGAAGTATCGGCTGAAGGCCGCCAACTGGACGTGCAGCCCGCTAGCGCCAAGTCCATCGCCCTGACGCAGCTGGAATCCATCTCCGAGTCCATCGGCCATGAGGGCCAATTGGCCATCGTCTCCGCGATGGCGACCGCCCCCAACCAGAACCTGTGGATCGGCTTCATCGAGGAAGCTCTGGCGAACGACCCCGCGTATGCAAACATCGAATATGTTGGCACTGTGTACGGCGATGACGAGTACACCAAGTCCTACGACGAGACGCTGGGCCTCATCAACCTCTATCCCGATCTGAAGGGCATCATCACCCCCACCACCGCGGGCGGCCCGGCCGTTGCCAAGTGCGTCATGGATGAAGGCAAGAGCATCAAGGTCACTGGCCTGACGCTTGCCTCCGATATGGCGGAGTACATCAAGGCCGGCGTGTGCGACGCGACATTCCTGTGGAACCCGATTGAGCTGGGCTATGCGGCGGCGTATGCGGCGGTTGCCCTGTGCAATGAAGAAATCACGGGCGCTGTGGGCGATACCTATGACGTGCCTAACATCGGCGCACTGGTGGTTGAAGAGTCCAAGGCCGTGAACGATGCGGGCGAAATGGTTCCCACCGGCGGCACAATTTCCTACCTGAACAAGCTCAATGCCTTCACGGCAGATACCGTGGATGCGTGGGTAGACATCCTGTAAATTGTAAGAACCTGTAACACAATAAAAAAAGTGGCAAAAGCCACTTTTTTTATTGTGGGATGGTGGAGGTGAAACGTCAGGGAACGACCTTCCCTGAAACCTCTGCCAAAGGGATTACATCCCTTTGGCAACCCTACTTTTTCGCCTCACGGTGGGACTGCTTATAAAACAAAAAAGAATCCCTCGCCGTGCGGCAAGGGATGGGATTCTTAAGGAATAGTATCCCTTAAGCAGGGGGCCTGGGGGACGGAGTCC
>JGI994J12354_10003092_pt1 | contig 15765 bp, 9 predicted proteins | sample IntmicLarv3ML3BL_FD_12354 | JGI IMG/M metagenome (IMG submission 12354)
GAGTTATTTGTGGCGCTGTTAGAAAAGGTGCCGCGGATGTATTCTTTATACCCGACATACTGCTCGTCCGTCGGTTTATTAAATTCGTCAATGTAATTCTTCGTTATCCAATATACTGGATTACCCGTCGTCAGATCGTCTATCTCGGACAGGACGGTCGGCACCGGCTCTGGTGTTGGTGTCGGTGTGGGGGTTGCGGTCGGAGAGGGCGAAGGTGTTGGTGTCGGTGTGGGGGTTGTGGTTGCGGTCGGAAAGGGCGAAGGTGTGGCAGGTAGAGTGTTGATGCCATCGCCTGTGCAGGATGCTAATGCGACGGACAACGCTGTCACCAGCAGGATTGCAATTGCTTTTTTCATACGGATAACCTCCTTGGTGTTTCATGTGATTCAATCAAATAGTAACACATAAGTGTTCAAATGTCAACATATGTGTTCGTTGCCTTGTTCGTTTTAGACTACACTCAAAGCAGGGGGTGGTCAGAATGAGCGACATGCAATTGAACCCGGTGCTGGTGGGTGCGGTTATCGCGCGGATGCGGACGAAAAAGCAAATCACGCAGGAGGTGCTGAGCGGTTTGTCGGACATCGGACGTACGCATTTAAGCGCCATTGAGCGCGGGGAGCGAAAGCCGACGTTGGAGACACTGTACAGAATCAGCCGGGCGCTGGACATCCGGATGAGCGTAATCGTGATGGAAATTGAGAAGGAAGTTGAAAAAGATCCGCAATAAGCAACGCCGCCGGGTAAATCCCGGCGGCGTTGCCTATTTGTTAGTCCGAAACAATAGATTATTCAACTGCGCAGATGTGTCGTATGCACAGAGTATGGTATGTCCGCTACGAACGAAATTATTCGTTAATTCTTTCCACAAACACGATGCGGGCACTGCGCGGATTTGCCATCGTGAAGGAATACCCTTGCATGAGCGAAGCACCGGAAATGGTTTCCGCCGGGCAAAGGTTGTCGATGTCGCGCAGGCGGTAGGTTGCGCCGGGGTCGAGGCCGCGCAGCCGCAGTGTCTGTACCTCGTTAGGCGATTTTTCCTGCCGGAAAAGCTGCAAAACGCCGTTTTCTCGTGCCGGGTCGAAGTACAGCCACGCTGTCCAGGCGTCCGTCTGCATGGGGGTGTGCCAGTCGGTCAGGGGATAAAAATCTTTGTCAAACCACGGCGAAACTTGCTCCCATTCGTCAATCGATTGCCGGATGATGTCATAAGGCAGCGCCGAATCCTGGTATGCGAAGCCATGCGCGTACACTGTGAGATATGACGCGCGCGCCTCGTACAGGTCGAGGACATGCGGCGTGTCCAACTGTCCCGCCGTCTCGCCGTTGCCCGTGCCGTGGATGGGAATCCATTGGTTAAACGCGGACGACATGGAAAGCCGTAGCGCAATTGTCGTGCGGTCGGCATCACTCCGCAAAAGCGGGATGCCGCGGCGCATGGATTCCAAATCGTTCCGCCCGCCGCCGGAGGCACAACTGTCCACGAAGGTGGATTTCCCCATCCGCGCACAATACGCCAGAATGTCGTCCCACAGGCGGAGGTGGCCTTGGAGTTGTAGGTTCTCCGTCACGCCCGCGCTGGGCAGACCGGTCGCTGCCTCGCGCTTTATATCACCGAAGCGCCACGCCGGGGCGGGGTCGCAGTTGAAGTCCTCGCGGTAGAGGTCGATGCCGTTTTCGTCCATGATTTGCAAGATATGCGACAATGTCCAGTCATAGCACGTCGGGTCGCCAAGGTTCGCGATGTAGCTGTCCCAATTCCCTGTCGGCAAAAGCCATTCGCGCTTCAAACCGAAGTTGTCCTCCAGCGCTTGTGGGTCGATGGCGCAGATGCGCTCCGGCTCGAACCACATCAATGTCTTTGTGCCAAGCGTGCGCATGTAGTCCGTGCATTCCCGCAGACTGTTCCCGGGGTATTTTGTTTTATCCAGCGTGAGGGAGCCCGTGCGCCACCACTCGTTTTCGTGTGACAAGCCGTCGAGGTATTGCCCGGTCGGGCCGTAGTACCAGCCCGCGTCAATCCAGCGGTAGTCGGCACGGAGTTTTTCGTCCTGTATTTTTTGGAAGGAGGCCTGCCATGTTGTAGAATCCTCCGATATACTGCCGTCGCTGTTCGGGCGGCCCGTGTCGCCGTTGAAGCAGGAGAGGACAATCGGTGTTTTTGTCGGCTGGTTGCAATCGACCATCCATTTCCGCCAAGCGGTGCAAGCTGCATCCGCGAGCGTCAGGCCGCGTGCGGTGTCGCCTGTGCCGAGGTCATACCGCAGGAACGACACGAGCGCCGTGCGCACCGTTTCCCCGGGTAATAGCTGCGTGTCGAGGTCGAGGCAGCTTTCCGCGCGGTAATGCACCGCGCCGTCGAAGCCGGTCGTAAACGAAGCGCGCCATGTGCCCGGCCAGCCGATGGCCAGCATCCAGCCTCCATTGTTGCCGCCGCATTCCAGATTGAAATATGGGAACCAGATGTGCGTGGAACGGCCTCGAAGGGATTCGAATTGAACCCCCATGGGCTTGAGCGCGTACGGCTTGTACTGATGCTCATGGTCGCCCAGGATGCCCTTGAGCCATGCACCGCGGCATTCTGTCGCCGGGAAGCGCATGTCCGCCGCAAATACATCCGTTAGCAGTGCCGAGGGTGCGTTTCCGATATTTTTGAAATAAGCCGTGTATTCCCACGCGTTATGGTTGGGGTACGCTTTGCTGTGTATCGTCAATTCTAAACAACCGTCCGAGTGCCGCCAGACCTCCGTGTGGTCGTCGCCTTCTTGTGTTTGCGATACGGCTTGCATGTGCGCGGCGAGACTTTCACCGGTGATGACCGCGCCGCCGTAACGGAAGGACAGCGGCACGCCTTGTTTGCCAATTTCATATGCCATATAAAACACCCCTTTGCTGTGATATAACTTCTCTTGCTCTAGTTATATCATGACAAAGGGGCGTTCGCAAGGCTTATTCGTAGATGGTGCGGCCGTTTTTATCCGGTATGCCGGTGTAACGGTAGAAGTAGGTGTTGAGGATGTCGCGCCATTCCCGCGCGTTTTGCAATTGCTTTTCCATCCGTTCGGTGATATTGCGGAAGGCAGCTTCATCGATGCGGCCTTGCAGGGTTTGCAAATCGCTTGCCATATCCTCCGCTTCGTCATAGCCTTCGAAATGCGTGTCGTAGATATGTTGCAGCAGCGTCTTGCCGGTGGACAGCACATGGTCATAGCGTACGCGGTGGAAGAACAGGAGCAGTTCCTCCGGGCAGGCCGCCATGGAATCATACATGGCCGCGACTTCGGGCGCGTATTGCTGTGCGTATCCCGTGCCTTTTGCGCTGCGGTCGATGCCGATGGCTTCGCGGTTTGCGCGGTGGTATGTGCCCCAGCGTGCGAATTCGTATCCCTCCGGCGAGGGGCCGTAGTGGACATGCTCCGTCACCATCCAGCACAGGCCGAGCGGTGTGTTGTATTTTTCATACACGTTGCGGGAGCGGAGGAGGGTTTTGGTGATGATATTTACGACTGTTTCATCGCCGCCGTATGTCAGGCGAATCCAATCGTCCGTGACTTGCGCCACATCGAAAGAGGGATTCCACGCCATGCGCCCGTAAGCGTACAGGTTCGCTGCGGCGAAGTCATGCCCTGTCCAGTTTGCGTCGTTACCCAAATTCGTCACAGCAGCAATGGCGGAGATTCGGTTGCCGCAGAAGTCGAGAATACGGGAAGTCCCCTCCGTCAGCTTTGTGTCAAAATGCAAGACTTCCTTCCATTGCGGCGGCATGTAGTAGATGTCAATCTGGTGGCCGGTATATTCCTGCGCAAGCTGGAATTCCAGCGCCTGCTTTGTGTGCGGTGTCGCGCCGAGCAAGGGTGAGACAGGCTCCCGCACCTGGAAGTCATACGGGCCGTTTTTGACCTGTATCCACACATTGTCCGCAAACGCGCCGTCCAGCGGTTGGTAGTTGTCATACGCCGCTTTCGGCCGGTCAAAGCTTCTGTCGCGCCAATCCTGCTGGCAATTGTAGACGAACGCGCGCCAGATGAGGATGCCGCCATGCGGTGACAATGCGTCCGCGATGGGGTTCGCGCCCTCTGCATGGTTCAGGCCGTATTGGAATGGCCCGGGCTGGCCTTCGGAATCGACTTTCAGGATGAAACCCGCGAGGTCGGGAATGTGGCGGTATACGATGTCCGCGCGTTCCCGCCACCAGCGCTTGACCGTTTCGTCCTGCGTATTCGCCGTGGTCAGGCGCGATATGTAGATGGGGCTGGCGTAATTGACCGACAGCAACAGTCGCACACCGTAGGAGCGGAAGATGGCTGCCACATCGGCCAGCTTCACGAGGAATTCTTCCGTCAACAAGCGTACTGCCACGGAGTTGACGTTCACATTGTTGATGGAGACAGTGTTTAACCCCACGCTTGCCAGCATCCGTGCGTAGAATGCCACACGGGCGGGGTCGTAGCAGAAGTCGTTATCCGCGAAGAAAATCGACCGGCCGGAATAGCCGCGCTCCACCTCGCCGTCCATTCTGTCCCAATGGTTAATCATGCGGCGGGCAAAGGTCGGGCGGCTCTCACCGCAGATGGCGGAGGCGCTTTTACCCAGCGCAAGCCCTTGCAGGAGTGCGTATGCGCCGTAGAGTAAACCCGCTTCACCACCGGAAATCGTATAGCAATTGTTCGCAAAGCGGATGGTATATGCGTCACCCGTATCATTGTTTTGCAAAGCGAAATTTTCTTGTACGCCCAGCGCTTCGAAGCCCGCTTGCAGCTCTACCGAAGCCGTGGCGGATGGTCTGCTGTTCGGCGTGATAAATACGGATGGCAGGCGTTTCAACCAACAGGAACCAAATGAATTCATGTGATTCGCTCCCTTCTAAAGTTTGGGCAGAATATGCGCCCAAATACTGCGTAGGATGTCAAAGGCGTTGCGCTCGTTGTGGGATGTAACCGTGACGACGGCGTTATAATCGCGTAGGATGATGCAATATTGTCCGTATTTTCCATCCGCGCGAAAGGAGTTCGGGATGGTATTTCGCCAGAACTGGTAGCCGTAGCCCGCGCGTGTTTCCGGGTCGTCCCAGAGGAGGGACGGCACAATATCGCCTTGCATCGCTTTGACATATGCCGCGCCGAGGAGCTGCTTGTTACCCCATTCTCCGCCTTGCAGGAGGAGCTGCCCCAGCTTTGCGTATTCGTTTGTTTTCAAATGCAACCCCACCGCGCCCATGGTGTGGCCGTGTGGGCAGGTGTGCCATTGCGGGTTCGGGATACCCAACGGTATGAACAGGCGCGGCATGAGGTAATCACACAGTTTTGTGCCCGTTGCAACCTCGACAATGCGGCTCAGCATGTAGGTGCTTGCGTTTTCATAGAAGAACGCGCCGTCCGTGCCGGGCGGCTGTATAATTGGTGTTGCAAGGAATGTGGCCGCCCAGTCGGCATGTTGTTCCTGCGTGGTTTCGTCGGAATCAAAGCCCGCGCACATGTGCCCTGTCCGCATGTGGAGAAGGTCGCGGATGCACATGCTATCCGCACCGTCCGCCAAAGGTAAAGTGGGGAAGAAGTCCGCAACTTTGTCGGTCAAAGCCAGCCGGCCTTCCGACTGTGCCATGCCGGCAGCGACGGATGTGAATGCCTTTGACCCGGAGAACAGGTGAACGCGGTCATCCGCACGGAAGCGGTGCGAAAGCGCTGCGGCGTTTACGCGGTGGATATGGATGCCGTACACGCCGAGGGTGTTGCGGGTGACATCCTGTATGAAGTCATCAAAGAAATTGGACATTTTATTGCCTCCTGGTTGGGGTGGGACGATGCGGGGCTCGTCCTCTACAAAACTGTGACAGGGACAGCAATCGGCTGCTTGCCGGTGAGCACGGTGCTTCGCGCGTCGGGTTGCGACGTGCCGACATATACCGTGTATGCGCCCGGCGAAATGGTAAACACGCCGTTCTCATCTGCCAAAGCGAATACGTCGCGCGGCAAAGTGACGGCAATTGTTTGGCTTTCGCTTGGGGCGAGGCGCAGCTTACGCAGGTGCTTGAGCTGTGCGTTCGGCGTATCGTCCGCCTCATGTTTGATATAGATTTGCAACGTCTCTGCGGCGGCTATCGTGCCGCGGTTTGTTAGAGTGACGGAGAAGGACAGGCCGTCCGCACCAAGCGTGCTGTACGAAACATCGGTCGAAAGCACGAAATCCGCATAACTCAGGCCGAAGCCGAATGGATACAAAGGCTCCGTCGTCATGTAGCGGTAGGTGCGGCCTTTCATGGTGTAATCCGTGAAATCCGGCAGCTCTTCCGTTGATTTGTAGAAGGTCACCGGCAGCTTGCCCTCCGGGGAAAACGCGCCGAAGAGCAGCTCCGCAATCGCGCGGCCGCCTTGCGCGCCGGGGTAAAACGCCTGCACAATGGCGGGCAGGTGTGTGTCTGCCCAGTTTACGGCAAGCGCGCTGCCGGTCAGCAGGACGAGCACGACGGGCTTGCCGGACGCATAGGCTGCCTCCAGTATCTCCTGCTGGAGGCCGGGGAGGTGCAGGTTCGGCTTGTCGCCGCTGCCGTATTCGTTGCCTGTATCGCCCTCTTCGCCCTCCAATGTGCCATCCAAGCCCAGGCACGCGACGATGACGTCGCTTTCTGCACAGACAGCCTTAACTTCGGAGAGGCGGTCATTTTCTGCACTGAGGCCGCCTGTTTTCGACTTGTAGAGATGGCAGCCGACGGAATACCGCACCTGCACATCCGCGCCGGTATCGTGTATGTAGTCTTGTATGCCTTCCAGTACCGTCACGTAGCGTGACGCTGTACCTTCATAGTTCCCGACGAGCGCTTCCCGGCTGTTCGCGTTCGGGCCGATAACGCCGATGGTCTTGATACCTGTAGAATCAAGAGGAAGAAAGTTGTTTTCGTTTTTAAGAAGCACGAGACTTTTCCGCGCGACAGATAGATTGAACACTTGCATTTCTTTTGAATCAACAGCGTCATAACCGATGCTGTTGAAGGGTACATCTGTCTCGCCGTCGAACATGCCGAGCATCATCCGTGTGGTGAAGAGGCGCGTGACAGCTTGGTCGATTTCCGCCTCCGTAATCAGTCCGCGCTCTACAGCTTCAAGGAGATAGACAAACAAATTTCCGCAGTTCACATCGCAGCCATTCCGCACGGCCAGCGCACAGGATTCCGCCGGGTCGGTCGTGACCTTATGGCCGAGGTGGAAATCGCGAATCGCCCAGCAATCCGACACGACATGCCCGGTAAAGCCCCACTCGCCGCGCAAGATTTTCACCAGCAGCGTCTCGCTGCCGCAGCAGGGCTCTCCGTTTGCACGGTTATACGCCCCCATGACGGCCTCGACATGCCCCTCTGTGACGCAGGCTTTGAAGGCGGGCAGGTAAGTCTCGGCCAAATCTTGCGCTGATGCCACGGCGTTGAAGTGGTGGCGCAAATCTTCCGGCCCGGAATGGACGGCAAAATGCTTGGCACAAGCAGCGGTTTTGAGATAGTTTTCGTCATGCCCTTGCAAGCCGTTGATAAACCGTACGCCGAGGCGGGCGGTCAAGTATGGGTCTTCGCCGTATGTTTCGTGCCCGCGTCCCCAGCGTGGGTCGCGGAAGATATTCACATTTGGCGACCAAAAAGTCAGCCCCTTGTAAATGTCCGTGTCGCTGTATTGCTGCTGCACGTTATACTTTGCCCGCGCCTCCGTGGAGATGGCATCTCCGATTTCTTCCATTATATCCTCATCAAAAATGGCGGCCAGACCGATGGCCTGTGGGAACACTGTCGCCGTGCCCGCGCGCGCAACCCCGTGCAAACCCTCGTTCCACCAGTTGTACGCCTTGATACCCAGGCGCGGTATCGCCGGGGCGGTGTGGAGCATTTGATGCACCTTTTCCTCCAGTGTCATCTGCGCGACGCAAGCCGCAGCGCGTATTTGATAGGTTTTACGTTTTGTGCTGTTTCGAGTCAATTCATTCACTTTATCACACCTTCTCATTCGGATATGCTTTATATATGGGTCGTTATATCTTTCCATTCTCAGTATAAACCACGTCGCGCGCGTTATCTCACCATATATTGCTATCGTCTTGTCATGTATTGCGGACTTCGCAATATTAGACGATTTAGTCTTTACTACTCGATATCTTTATAGTACTATGTAATAGAAAAGCAACGTAAAACGATGTTCTTCTGTTTGTTTTAACCAATGAAATGCTGACGAAGGCCACTTTCGTTGACATGTATATTTAACCATTGTTAGTTATTGCTATGCAAGAAAGGGGGCGATGACCGTGATAGAACATTTGAGCGGCACCCATGAAACGATTGATTATAAAGGAGACAACGGCATCCGCCTGTATTATAACGATGAAGCGGAGGACTATCCCGTTCATTGGCACCTTGAAACGGAAATCATCATGCCGATTGAAAGCATCTATACTGTTGAGGTGGACGGCGTGCAGCGCGTACTGAACCCGTATGACATTCTGGTGATTCCGTCCGGTGGGCTGCACAGGATGTTCGCGCCGCCGAAGGGGTTGCGTATCATTTTACAAGTGGATTCCTCGAAATTTGCGGATTTCCCGAATTTCAATTCCGTATTGCAAATCCTTTCCAACAACGTGGTTCTGGAGCAGAATGAGCAGAATTCGATTCTATCGAAAACGCTCGTTTCGCTGGTGGAGGAATACTTCACAAGCTCACCCTTGCGGGAGGCGGCGTGCTATTCCTATATATTGCAATTTTTTATCAACCTCAGCCGCGTATTTTGGGACAGCGATTTCACCAAACATGGCTTTGATGAAAAGAAACATGTCTATATCGGCCGACTGCTGGAGGTTTGCAACTACATCGACCAGCATTGTACGGAAAAAATTGATTCAGATGATCTCGCGGCCATCGCGGGCTTCAGCAAATTTCACTTCCTCCGGTTGTTCAAGCAATACATGGAGGTTACATACTATGACTACCTTACCACAAGGCGTATACAGTATGCGGAAAAGTTGTTGATTGACCCGGATTGCACCATCATGCAGGCGGCGTTCCGTTCCGGTTTCAACAGCTTGACGACCTTCAATCGCGTGTTCAAGATGCACAAGAAATGCACACCAAGCGCGTTCATCGCGCTGAACCGCTACAGCGACAACCGCCCGGCGGTGCATCAGTAGAAGATAGAGGGCGGGCATATGCTGGCGAAACGATTCAATGATAACTGGTACTTTGCAAAATGCGCCATCGGTGCGGAGCCGGACAAAACGGCGTTTATGCCGGTGGAAGTCCCGCACGATTTCCTGATTGCCGATACGGCGAATTTGTACGAAAATGCGGTGGGCTGGTACCGTAAAACTTTTTCAAACCCAGGTGGGGAAACGGTGTACCTTCGTTTTGAAGGTGTATACATGGACTGCGCGGTGTACTTGAACGGCGCGCACATCATGGACTGGAAATATGGCTACACCACTTTCGATGTGGATGTATCCGGGCGGCTGCAAGATGAAAACGAGCTGCGTGTGCGTGTAGTGCATCAGGCACCGAATTCGCGCTGGTACTCCGGCGCGGGGATATACAGGGATGTGTGGCTCATTGTGAAGCCGCAAACGCATATTCCCCCGGATGGCGTGTATATCAGCACAAGACAAGAAGGAACGGATTGGACGGTCGAAATCGACACGGAAATCACCGGTGAACAAAGTGCGGCACACGAAATCAAACATTCCATCATTGATATAGAGACAGGCGTGGTCATCGCACAGGGTACGGAACGGGTTATCACCGTACCGTCGCCAAAGTTGTGGGATGTAATATCCCCGAAGCTGTACCGTGTGGAGACGGAATTGTTGGAAAACGGCGTTTGCGTGGACAAAGCGGTGAATCCCCTCGGCTTCCGCACCGTCAAATACACACCCGGCGACGGCCTGCTGCTGAACGGCCGCAAGCTGCGGATAAACGGGGTTTGTGAGCATCACGACCTCGGCGCGCTGGGTGCGGCGATGAATGAAGCCGCACTGCGAAGGAAACTGGAAACACTTCGCACAATGGGCGTGAACGCCATCCGCACCGCACACAACCCGCCTGCACCCGCTATGATGCGGCTGGCGGACGAAATGGGTTTTCTGATTTGCTCTGAGGCGTTTGATATGTGGGAGCGGCCGAAGACAGTGTATGACTACGCGCGGTTTTTCAAAGAATGGGCGGCGCGGGATGTGGCGAGCTGGGTACGCCGCGACCGAAACCACCCGAGCCTCATACTGTGGAGCATCGGGAACGAAATCGGCGACACGCATATCACTACGGACGGGCAGAGAATCACGAAAATGCTCACGGAATGCGTCCGGCAGCATGACCCGAGGCAAAACGGCCGCGTGACCATCGGATCCAACTACATGGCGTGGGAAAACGCGCAGCAATGCGCCGACATTATACGGCTTGCGGGATACAACTACAGCGAACGGCTCTACCAAGCGCATCACGAGGCACATCCCGATTGGGTGATTTACGGGAGCGAGACGGGCTCCGTTGTGCAAAGCCGGGGGATTTACCATTTCCCGTACACGCAGTCACTCTTGGCGGACGATGATGAGCAATGTTCGTCACTCGGCAACAGCGCGACAAGCTGGGGTGCGGCAAGCGCGGAGGCGTGCATCATCGCCGACCGAGACACGCCGTTTTCTGCCGGGCAGTTCATCTGGACGGGCACGGATTACATCGGCGAACCGACGCCGTATCATACGAAAAATTCGTATTTCGGGCAGATCGACACAGCGGGCTTCCGGAAGGATTCCTTCTACATATACCAAGCGGAATGGACGGATTACCGCGAAGCGCCGATGGTGCACATCTTCCCGTACTGGGATTTTGTGGACGGGCAGCCGGTGGACGTGCGGGTTTGCTCCAATGCGCCGTGTGTGGAGTTGTTCTTGGACGGAGAATCTCTCGGGATGTTCAGAAAAAATAAGGAACAACTCGTCGGGCACTGGGTCGTACCGTACCAAAAGGGTATCCTCCGGGCGAAGGCGTATGACGAGCGAGGGAATACCATTGCAATGGATGAGCAGCAATCCTTTACGGAGGCTGCTGCAATACGAGTAACGGCAAGCAAGACGATGGTGAATGCTGACGGTATTGACCTTGCGTTTATCGAAATCACCATGGCGGACGCGCAAGGTCATCCCGTCCGCAACGCGGTGAACCGTGTATTCGTCACAGTTACAGGCGCAGGGCGGCTTATCGGGCTGGATAATGGTGACAGTACGGATACGGATTCTTATAAAGGCACAAGCAAGCGCCTGTTTTCGGGGGCGTTGGCAGCGATAATTGCGCCGATGCACATGGCGGGCGAGATACAGATAGAGGTATCGTCGGAAGGTTTGCCGACGAAGCGGATAACGCTGACCGCTACGGCGGCGGATGTCCCGGAAGGCGCATGTACAACCTTTGCACGCAACACGGAATCTGCGCCAAATGATGAAATCCCGGTGCGTGCTATTAAACTGGCGGCGGAAGCCTTGTCAAAAACTGGCGGTACCCGTTTGAAGGCTGAAATCCTCCCGCATAATGCCACCGATAAAAATGTGTACTGGCGCATCACAAACCGCGCAGGCATAGACGCAAATTTTGCGGTGATTGTGGCGGATGGCTATGAAGCTGTTGTGACACCATTAGGCGACGGCGAGGCATGGGTGCGCTGCATGAGCAAAAGCGGTACAGACAAAACACGCGTCATCGCACAATATCCCATTCAAATTACGGGCATGGGTGAAGCGTTTCTCAACCCATACGGCTTCATCGCCGGGGGCTTGTATACGGACAGCAATGTGGCATTGACAAACGGCAACGAGCGCGGCGTAGCGACATTGCGCGGCTGCGAGAGCCATGTTGGTTTCCGCAATGTAGACTTCGGCACGATTGGTGCGGATACCATCACATTGCCGTTGTTCCCGCTGGAAGGCGGGGATTTCCCTATCGCCATCTGGCTGGGGCTGCCGAATGAGCCGGACAGCCGCCTACTGGATACCGTGACCTACACGAGGGGAACAAAGTGGAACACATACCAAGAAGAGAGCTTCACCCTGAGCGAAAGAATCAAAGGTGTTGTCACCGTATGCTTTGTGTTTGACAGGAAGGTACATGTGAAGGGCTTTTCCTTCCGGGCGGCGGCGCGGGCGTTTGAAACGCTGAAGGCAACGGAATGCGACGCGCTGTACGGCGACAACTTCACTGTGACAGGTGAAGCCGTCGAGGACATCGGCAACAATGTCAGCCTTCTCTACCGCGGGATGGATTTCCGTAAAAGACCTGCAAAGGCCATCACCATTTGCGGCCACACGCCGTATGATGCCAATACGATTCAAATCCGCTTCACCTCGGAAACGGAGAATGTGACGCAGGCAATTGAATTCACAGGGAGCAATGGGTATTTGGAGCGGACATTTCCGCTTGCGCCGGTTGCCTTCCTTGCGGATGTAACGTTTTTGTTCTTGCCCGGCAGCCGCTTTGATTTCAAGTGGTTCCGGTTCGTGTAACCGTTGAAAATGACAATAAGGGGATGATGAAGATGGCGAACATTGCGGTACCTGTCAAACGGAAGAATAAGACAGTGATGTATCTCAGGCAGTATTGGACACTGTATCTGCTGCTTGCGCTGCCGATTTTGTATTTCTTTGTGTTCCGGTATGTGCCGATGACGTACATACAGATTGCATTCAAGAAATATATGATTACGCAATCGCCGTGGGAAATGGCCTGGGCGGACAATCATGGATTTGAATATTTTTTGAAAGCGTTCAGGAACCGCGATTTTTGGTTTGCATTGCGGAATACGCTTATGCTGAACTTGTTGGATTTGGTTTGCGGCTTTCCCGCACCCATCATCTTGGCGATTCTATTGAACGAGATTCCGTTCTTGAAATTCAAGAAGGTCACACAAACGGTGGCATATATGCCGCATTTCTTGTCCTGGATTATCATTTCCGGTTTGGCGAAGCAGCTCTTCGCGCCGACAGGCGGTCTGGTAAACATGGCACTCGTGAAGATGGGCTTTGATGCGATACCATTCCTGAACAGCCCGCCGCACTGGGTCGGCACATATATTTTCCTCGGCATTTGGCAGAGCATCGGTTGGAACACTATCATTTACCTCGCCGCGCTGACGTCCATCAGCCCGGAGCTGTATGAGGCTGCCAGCGTGGACGGCGCAAGCCGTATGCGCAAAATTTGGCATATCACGCTCCCCGGCCTGCGCCCAACGATTATCACATTGTTGATTCTGAGCCTGGGCAATATCTTGGGTAGTTCGTTTGACCGGCCGTTCTCACTCCGCGGGCCGCTGGTATCATCCGTATCGGATGTGCTGTCCATCTTTATTTATAACGCGGGTATCAAGAGTTTACAATTCTCGCTGACAACCGCAGTCGGCCTGTTCCAATCCGTTGTCGGCGTCATCTTCCTGTTCGGTGCGAACGGCATCGCCAAGCGGATGGGCGAACGCGGAATTTGGTAGAAGGGGGGACATACGATGATTAAAAGCAGAAGCGCAAAAATAGGCGACATGGTTATTGTGGCTGTATGTGTATTGCTGATGCTAATCTGCATACTGCCGTTAATTAACATCCTGGCACGGTCGCTCAGCTCGGCAGACGCGCTTATCAAGAACCGCGTGTCGCTCTGGCCGGTTGGATTCAATTTCAACGCGTATCATTCAGTCTTGGTTGACGGCAAGTTCACGCGCTCCCTCGGCTGGACAGCGATTTTGACACTGATGTGTACGCTATTGTCTATGACAATGACGGTCGCCTGTGCGTATCCGTTGATTTATGAAAATTTGAAGGGCAAGAAAGCAATCAACGCCTTCATCATCTTCACGATGTATTTCAACGCAGGCGTGATTCCGAACTACCTGCTGTTTAAGGATTTGCACCTGTTGGACAATCCGCTTGTGCTTATGATTCCGAGTTGTTTGAGCGTGTTCAATATGATTATCATGCGGAGCTTTCTGTACGGCATCCCCGATAGCCTGCGGGAATCCGCGGAGATTGACGGCGCGGGGCCGATTAAAATTTTGGTTTCCATTTACCTGCCGCTTTCCACACCGGTGCTGGCGACGCTCTCCCTGTTCTACGCGGTGAGCCGGTGGAACGGCTTCACGGATGCGCTGATGTTCATGATTAACGCGCGGGAATACCATCCCGTACAGCTCCTGCTCTACAATATTATCAACAGCGTGACGAGTGTGGAATCCGCCATGCAGGACGCGGGTGCAGGCCCGGGCCGTGGTGAGACGATTAAAGCGGCTTCGGTCATGTTCGCAACCATTCCGATTTTGCTTGTATATCCTTGGTTGCAAAAGTACTTTGTGGCGGGCGCGACGCTCGGCGCGGTGAAGGGATAAGATTTACGGTTGTACGCCCGTTTGGGCTGCGATATATCACATTGGTGAATAACAACAAAAAATGGAGGTAGACTTTATGAAAAAAGCATTATCAGCAATTTTGGCCGGTATTGTTCTTGTGGCATCGCTTGCCGGCTGCGGCGGCGGCAACGACACACCGTCGAACGCACCGACAGCCACACCCGCGTCCAATACGCAGGCACCGGCGGACAACAACCCGGTATCGGAAGCGCCGGTGGAAAACGCGGAAATCGTGGACGGCAGATTTACGGAAACACGTCACATCACAGTTGAAATTTATGACAGAAGCACAGAAGGCGCAGCACCGGTTGACGACAACTGGATTACGGAGTACATCAAGGCGGGTATGCTGGAGAAGCACAATGTTGAGGTTACATATGTTCCCGTTCCGCGCTGGGATGAGACACCGGTTCTGAACAACCTTCTGGCGGCGGGCGACGCGCCGGATGTGTGCGTGACGTACAGCTTCCCGACAATCCAGACCTATGCCAATATGGGCGGCGTGCTGGATATGAACCCGATTTTCCAGCAATATCCGGAATACATGCAGAATCTTGTCAACCTTATCGGCGAAGATTTTATCACCTATGACCAAGACCCGAATACGGGTGTCATCTGGGCGATTGAAGCGCATCAGTTCAACCTTGCCGGGCAGAAGACCATGATTCGTGAAGATTGGCTTGCAAAGCTGAATCTGCCGGAGCCGAAGACTATCACGCAGTTTGAGGATACGCTCCGCGCGTTTAAGGAAAACGCGGAAACGCTCCTCGGCGACGAAGCGGCCAATATCGTTCCGCTTCTTGTGACATACGATGTGGGCTGGAATAACATTGACCTTGCGGACGCTATGCTTCCGGCAAACATGACGGACAAAGACCAATTTGTGTATGGCTTTGATGACAGACGTATGCTGTACCCCGGCTACAAGGAGTCCGTCCGTTACCTGAACACGTGGTATAACGAAGGCCTTATCTGGCAAGATTTCGCACTGTACGGCTCCGGCGACGAAACCAGCACGAACCTCATCAAATCCGGCTATGTCGGTGCGCATACGCAGAATATCGACGTGGCGTACCGCGATGGCGACAACGGCTGGCAGCAGACCTTGCAGCGTTTGGTATCTCCGGATGCCGCGTATATCACCGTGGCAACTTTTGAAAACGAGGCCGGTCAGTACAGAAAGTACTGGGGTATGCCGGTTGACCGTAAGGTCTTCTTCCCGGGCACGAATGACGAACCGCTTGCGAGCTTGATGTATCTTGACTTTATTAGCACGCAGGAGCATTTGCAATTTATCCAGATGGGTGTGGAAGGCGAGCACCATGAAATCATGCCGGACGGCGCGATGAAGATGCTTTCAGTTGACGGC
>JGI994J12354_10003093_pt1 | contig 15763 bp, 3 predicted proteins | sample IntmicLarv3ML3BL_FD_12354 | JGI IMG/M metagenome (IMG submission 12354)
GGCCTGCGGCTTCGCGTCTTTGCGGATGAAACGCGTCCCCGCCTGCAGGGCTCCACCCTTACCGCCTTCGAGCTCCAGGCTGCCGGCGCAGACGTCACCGTCATTTGTGATAACATGGCCGCCACAGTCATGGCCCAGGGCAAGGTGGATATGTGCATCGTGGGTTGCGACCGCGTCGCCGCCAATGGCGATACCGCCAACAAAATCGGCACCCTCAATGTCGCCATCCTGGCCAAGCATTTTGGCATCCCCTTCTATGTGGCCGCACCTACACCCACCCTGGACATGGCCTGCCCCGACGGAAGCCATATCCCCATTGAAGAGCGTGACGAGGACGAAATCACCATGCGCTTCGGCACCCGCACCGCCCCAAAGGGCGTCCCCGTCTATAATCCCTCCTTTGATGTCACCCCCCATACCCTCATCACAGGCTTTGCCACAGAACGCGGCCTCATCCTGCCACCGTTCGAGGCGGGGTTTCGAGGGATGATGGAGGAGACGCCAAGGGGCGCTGCCCCCTGGACCCCCGCTTAAGGGATATTATCCCTTAAGAATCCCATCATGGGGTTTCCTTTATGTTAATATAAAAATATCCCTCCCTGCCGTGAGGCAAGAAGGGATTTCTTTATATTATAAAAAAACATCCCGCCGTGAGGCAAAAAAGCAGGGATTCCAAAGGGACTTAGTCCCTTTGGTAGGGGTCCAGGGGACAACGTCCCCTGGCGTCCCCCGCCCTTACCCCTCGATCAAGCTCCTCCCCGTCATCTCCGCAGGCTGCGGGATCCCCGCCATTTCCAGCAATGTAGGGGCAAGATCCGCCAGCTTACCATCCTTACGGAGCTTCGCGTCTATCCGTGCCGGATCGCAGAGAATCACCGGCACCGGGTTGGTCGTATGCGCCGTAAACGGCCCATTGTCAATGGGATCAATCATCTGCTCAGCATTGCCATGATCCGCCGTAACGACGCAACGTCCGCCCTGGTCGAGAATTGCTTTCACGACCCGTCCAACGCAGGCGTCCACTGTACGGGCGGCCTCCACCGTTGCAGGAATGATGCCCGTATGGCCCACCATATCACAGTTGGCAAAGTTAAGGATCATGAAATCATACGCACCTGATTCAATGCAGCGCACTGCCTCATCCGCCACCTCGCACGCGCTCATCTCCGGCTTCATGTCAAACGTCGCCACCGTGGAGGAGGGAATCAGCACCCGGTCCTCTCCTTTGTTGGGGGCTTCCACGCCACCATTGAAAAAGAACGTAACGTGGGCATATTTCTGCGTCTCCGCAATGCGAAGCTGCGTCTTGCCAAGGCCGCTGAGGTATTCCCCCAGCGTATTGGCAAGGGACGACGGCTTGTTCACGATCCTCAACCCCGTAAATGTTTCATCATACTGCGTCATGGTGACAAACTGCAGCGGAAGAAAGCCACACGGCCGCTCAAACCCAGAAAAATTCGGCTCAATATAGGCACGGGTTAGTTGGCGTGCACGATCCGGACGGAAGTTGTAGAAAATAACGCTGTCCTCAGCTTCCACCCGGGCAATGGGCTGGCCATTTTTCATCACTACGGTAGGCTGCACAAACTCATCCGTCTCCTGCTTGGCATAGGACTGCTCCACGGCCTGCGCTGCGCTGCCCGCTGTCATTCCCTCGCCCAGCGTTATCGCATCGTAGGCGCGCTTGACGCGATCCCACAGGTTGTCGCGATCCATCGCCCAGTAGCGACCCATCACCGTAGCAATCTCGCCCACGCCAATCTCGCGTATCTTCTCCTCCAACTCCTTCACAAACGAAAGGCCGCTGGAGGGCGGCACATCGCGCCCATCCAGGAAACAATGCACGTACACCCGGGTCAGCCCGCGCCGTTTCGCCATCTCCAGCAGGGCGTAGAGGTGTGTGTTGTGGCTATGCACACCACCGTCTGACAAGAGGCCCATCAGGTGCAGGCTGCGGCCATTTTTCTTTGCCGCATCCATCGCCCAAACCAGCGCTTCCTTTTCGAAGAATTCGCCATCCCGAATGTTCTTGGTGATCTGTGTCAGCTCCTGATACACGATACGGCCCGCACCGATATTCAGGTGCCCCACCTCACTGTTTCCCATCTGTCCATCGGGTAGACCCACGTCCATGCCGCTAGCGCCGATAGCCGTATGGGCAAAACGCGCCTGGAGCGCATCAAGGGCAGGCGTTCCCGCCTCCAAAATGGCATTGCCATGGGCATCGTCCGCAATTCCGTATCCATCCATGATAATCAAAGCCGTCATTGATTTATTCATCTTGTATTGTACCTTCTCCATGTTCTCCATACCATATTTTTTAGTACTGAACCACCTTGGCAAAATCCTCCGCCGTAAGGCTCGCACCGCCAATCAGCCCGCCGTCAATCTCCGGCTGAAGCATCAGCCCATGAGCATTCTTCGGGTTCATGCTGCCACCATACTGGATGCGAACCTTGTCCGCCGCAGCCTGTCCGAACATCTCTGCAACGGCCCTGCGAATGACGCCGATGGTTTCATTCGCCTGCTCGTCCGTGGCGGTCAGGCCCGTGCCAATGGCCCATACCGGCTCGTAGGCAATCACCAGCCCTGCCACCTGCTCTGCTGTCAGGCCCGTAAGTGCGGTCTTGGTCTGGTAGGCCACCAGAATATCCGTATACCCGGCCTCACGCTGCTCCTTTGTCTCTCCCACACAGACGATCGGCACCAGCCCCGCAGCCACGGCGGCCAGGGTTTTCAGGTTCACCGTTTCATCCGTTTCGGCAAAATACTGCCGTCTTTCGCTGTGTCCCAGGATGACATATTCCACGCCCGCAGCCTTGAGCATCGTGGCGGAGCTTTCCCCCGTATACGCGCCGCTCTCCTTCCAGTGCATGTTCTGCACGCCTACATGAATGTTTGTGCCAGCCGCGGCCTTTTGCGCCGCATATACGTCCAGATACGGCACGCACAGGACGATCTCGCACGCCGCCTCCTTCACCAGGGGAATGAGGGCCGATACCATGGCGGCCGCCTCCTCCGGCGTTTTGTTCATTTTCCAGTTTCCTGCGATAATGGGTGTACGCATACGTTATTCCTCCATAAATAAGGGGCGGATCGCCGCCCCATTTTGTTATTTATCGTTCAGGGCCGCTACACCCGGCAGCTCAATGCCCTCCAGGAACTCCAGCGACGCGCCGCCACCAGTAGAGATGTGCGTCACTTTGTCGCCATAGCCCATCTTCTGCACAGCCGCCGCGCTGTCTCCGCCGCCGATGATGGTAGTGCCGCCGCACTCCGAACACGCCTGGGCAATGGCCCGTGTGCCTTCCGCGAAGTTTTCAAACTCGAACACACCCATCGGCCCATTCCAGATCACCGTCTTGGCCGGCTTGATCTGGGCGGCAAACATTTTGCGCGTTTCGGGGCCAATGTCCATGCCCTCAAAATCATCCGGAATGTGCATGGGCTCGACAACCATGCGCTCGGTATCGTTTTTAAACTCCTTGCCCGCCACATTGTCCGTGGGCAGCAGGAGGGCAACGCCCTTCTCCTCCGCTTTTTTCAGCAGATCCCGGGCCAAATCCAGCTTATCATTCTCGCACAGGGATTTGCCAATGCTGCCTCCCTGGGCCTTGAAGAACGTATAGGCCATGCCGCCGCCGATAATAAGCGCATCCACCTTCTCAAGCAGGTTGTTGATCACGCCAATTTTGTCGGATACCTTCGCGCCGCCCAGAATCGCCACAAAGGGGCGGTCCGGATTCTCCAGCGCCTTGCCCATTACAGCCAATTCCTTGCCGATAAGATAACCGGCCACAGCAGGCAGATAATGCGCCACACCTTCGGTGGATGCATGGGCCCGGTGTGCGGAGCCAAACGCATCATTGACGTATATCTCAGCCAGATCCGCAAGCTTTTTCGCAAAGTCCGGTTCGTTTTTCGTCTCCGCCTTCTCAAAACGAACATTTTCCAGAAGCATCACATCGCCATCCGCAAGGCCCATGGCCAATGCCTTGGCCGATTCGCCCACAACGTCTTCCGCCAGCGGCACATTCACCCCAAGAACCTCAGCAAGGCGCTTTGCAACCGGCGCCAGCGAAAACTTAGGGTTGACCTCTCCCTTGGGGCGGCCCAGGTGCGAGCAGAGAATGACCCGCGCACCCTGATTCATCAGATACGTAACAGTCGGCAACGCAGCCCGGATACGGTTGTCGTTGGTAATCTGCAAATTCTCGTCCAGCGGAACGTTAAAATCACAACGAACCAGAACTCTCTTTCCCTTTACCTGGATGTCCTCAATTGTTTTTTTGTTCACGACGGCACCCTCCTCGCGGTCTTATTTCATGCTTCACAAACATGGTTAGTTTATTCACAAACATTTTTAGTATACCACAGCCGAAAGGTTCTGTCGACCCCTTATCCCCCAAGGCATACGGACAAAATACAGTCCCTGGCTTCACCGAAAAAACTGCCGGCCAGTATACTGGCCGGCAGTTTTCGTCATGTTTTCTGTCTATCAGCCTTCCATGCTGCGCTTCCGATTTTTCTTTCCTTCGTGCAGAATCCAGACCAGGCCGGCGGCCATCATCGCCACGCCCATTCCTCCCAGGATATAATAGAGCATGAAGTTGCGGTCGTCCCCTGTCTTGGGCGTATCGCCCGGGCGAGGCGGGCGTCCGCCTCCCTGTCCCGCGGTTTCATAGGTAAAGCAAATACCAATATCCAGCGGCACGGGCAGGTCGTCGAGTATAACGCTCACACTTGTCGGGTTTCCATACTGGTTCCGGGCATTGATCCGTACCGTGCCACTGACCGTGATGGTCTCCCACTGCCCCGCAACATAGACGTTTATCTTGGTACTGAACGTATTGTTTGCAGCCAGGTTTAACACCACGCCAGGGCTGGATGCCGTCACCGTATTGGGGAAACCAATCGTAATCCTGGAAAGATCAACAATATACCCACTTGACGCATTGCCGTGCACCGTCTTTTCCACGCGGCGATCCGTTTTGCTTTGGCTCCACGCGCCGCCCTCTACGCTGACCTGGCCGCTCGTAGCCTGAGATGTGTTCACCGCGCCCAAGGTCGGCTGGAATTGCACGTCTACCTGCACATCGCGCGGCATTCCCTCCACGTTGTTGGCCAAGGTAAGCTGTATGCCACTCGGGGAAATCTGTGCCCCCGGGAAGACCGCACGCAAACCGCTTATATCGCTTCCGTCCAGGTTAAACCCAATCGTTGCCTCTTCCTGATCCTTGCCATGCAAGGTATAGTGGACGAATCCCCTCCCGTGGTGCTGCCAGAATTCATCCGGAATCCAATAGACGTACGTCTCCCGTTCCTTGCTGTCCTGGTCACGCGCGACAGGTGTCGTACTGCCTACGGCCACAAATCCGCCCGCGTTTGTCCGACCGGGCACTGCGGCATTGAGCGTGGTGTTGTTGATGCGCAGCTCGTTTATCAACCTGTTGGTAATGTCCATGCCGGTGATATTACCATCCGTGTCGATGTCATAGCCACTTTCATAGACTACCACATAGGTATCTTCCAGGCCGCTACCCTCCTGAATCGTATAAACGATTTCCGTCTTGCCATCGGCTCCATAGCGCGGCAGTCCCGTGATTTCATACTCCCACGGCTGCGTCTTGTCGGCGGGCTTCGTCCAGCCTATGTCCGTACTATTGGGCTGCGGGACAAGCGGCGCTCCTCCTGCGTAGACGATCAGCGCAATGTTCCCCGGCCGAACTCCATTCACGTCTCCCTCGTCGTCCCATATCTTCTTTCCAGCCACCGACACCGTGATCAGCGTATTGGCAAAGTCCACGTCCTCATATTTCACCGGATTATCCGTGCTAACCCCATCCGGCGTAAGGGTGATTTCCTCTTCGGCCGTCTCATACCCACCTGGCACGATTTCCTTCACGACATAGACAATCGGCTCGCCATTTTCGTCATAGCGTGGCAATCCCTGAATTTCATACGTCCAAGGCTTTGCCTTGTCAAGGGGATCCTTCGTCCACTTCACATCCGACTCATCCAGATCCACCGGATCGCTCTCGCCGGCGATGTACACCTCCAGCGCCAGCGTATCAGGCCGCATGCCATAGTAGTCGCTGTCATCTTCCCATACTTTTGCGCCATAGATGTCAACGGTCCACAGCTTGTTCGTGAAGTTGAAATCATCCGCATCCGTCTGCTCGTACCCTACCGGCTTCACTTCTTCAACGGTATACTCGATTTCATTCGTTGAGGAAGCCTTCTCATACTTGGGCAGGTAGGTAACCCTGTACGTCCACGTATTGTCTCCATTGTCATCCCACTCGATATAGGGGGCAACCAACGCCGGATCCAACGCCGTTCCGTCAGCGTACACCACAATTTCCAGCGCGTCCGGGCGCGTACCATACCGGTTACTCTCATCCACCCAGGTTTTCACGCCTTCAATTTCGGTGTATTCCAGCGTGTTCGTGAGATCCTCCATGGTTACAATCCGCGCCTGGTCATCAAGCGTCCCCGCTACCGTCCCATTTGTGGGGTCAGCCGTATACCCTACCGGAACCGTCTCTTCAACCGAGTATTCAATCGGCTTATCGTTCCCCGCGCCGTACATCGGCACATCAGCAATCGAGTACGCCCATTCATCCGTGTCCTGATCCGTCCAGGTGATCTGGCCCGGCTCCGTGGGTTGTGGCGTAAGCGCCACGCCATCCGCATAAACCGTCAGCGGCAGATCGTCCGGGCGGTACTCAAACCGATCACTTTCATCCACCCACTTTTTAGTGCCCTTGAGCTCCACGGTCTTGAGGGTGTTTTCAAAGTTCGCTTCCGTGACATTGCCGTCTCCATCCGGTGTCCCGCTTGTCTGCAGCGTATCGGCATCGTACCCGGGCAGCTCCGGCTGCTCGACCACATAGCCAATTTCAACCTCCGCCCCCGACGAAATGTCATAGCGCGGCAGGCCATTGATCGTGTACGTCCATAGTGTATCGGATGTCTTCACCCAGTCTATATCCGGTTGATCCTCAAGCGCGGTGGCGCCATTGTATACCGTCAGAACAAACTCATCCGTATCCATCTCAGGACGCAGCCCGTAGCGGTCGATAAAATCGTTCCACTGTACGGTCCCGGTGATGCTGACGGTCTCCAGCGCGTTTTCAAAATCCTTCTCCACCACCGCGCCTGTTTTAGGAGCGGTGAATGTATGGGTATCCTGGGTCGTCCGGTAGCCAAGGGGCACAGTCTCCTTCACATCGTACTCAGCAAGCACGATATTTCCGCCTGCATCCTTCGTATAGCGCGGCACATTCTCAATTAGGTACGTCCATGTATCATCATCCTGATCGCCGCTCCATGTGATGGTCACCGGCAGTGCCAAGGGACTCGTCTCTCCCTTCAGGTATATCTCCACCTGGAAATCTCCCTGATCCGGGCGTATCCCATAAAAATCCTTCCAATCGCCCCACGTCTTGCTTCCTGCGATGGTAAATGTATCTAGCTCATTGCGGAAGTCGTATTCATCAATCGTGGTGCCCTGCACATATCCATTCGGTACAACCTCAACGACCTCGTACTCAATTTCATCGCCGCTGGTCTTATCATACTTAGGCAGCCCTTCAATGAGATACGTCCAGGCGTTCGGCCCAGCGCTCTGATCCCAGTCCACCCCATTCTTCGGTATCACCGGGTCAGGTTTGTTCTTGTTGTACACCTTCAACTCGAGATCACTAGGCCGGAGCCCGTATGCATTATCAAAGTCGCTCCAGGTCTTCTCGCCCTCGATTTTGGTCGTCAGCAGTTCGTTCGTGAAGTCCGTGTCGGACGCTTCTTTGTCCGTCTGTTCATAGCCATTGGGTTCTACTTCCTTCACGGTATACTCCGCCAGGGTATCGCTGTTTTTTTCATACAGCGGCACAGGATCAATCGTATAGGTCCACGTGCCATCTCCATTCTTCATCCACGTGATATAGCTATCGTCTGGCTGCGGACTGTACGGTGTGTCCGAACCCTTCGGATGCAGTACAAGCCCTATCGTGCCCGAATCCGGCCGCGTGGTGTAGTAGTCCTCATCATCCACCCAGCTCTTTACGCCCGTAATGGAAGTGGTTTCCAGAGTGTTCGTAAGGAGCTCCATGGCCACCTCACGCTCTGCCTGATCAAGCGTTCCCGCCACCTTGCCATCCACAGGATCGGACACATACCCCAGCGGCACCGTCTCTTCGATGGCGTAATTTATGGGCTCCAGCGAGTCCTTGCTATACATGGGCAGATCCCTCACCGTATACGTCCATGTATCCGTCGTCTTGTTCGCCCATTGGATGGTAAAATAATTGTAATCACCCGCAGGAACAGCATTGCCATTAGCATACACCGTCAGCGCCAAGTCAGTGGGGCGGCGGCCATAGTGATCGCCATCGTCCTCCCACGCCTTACTTCCGGAAGCCTGCACCTTCTTAAGCTCGTTCTCAAGGTACACCGTCACATCGCCTTCATCGTGGAGCGCACGCTCGGACCCCACATCATACTTCAGCAGCTTCTCTTCCGAAACCCTATACTCAATAGGCTTGCCAGTCCTCTTGTCAATGCGCGGCAGGCCCTCCACGCGGAACGACCATTCGTTACCATCTTTATCCCACACAACCGTAGGATGCGGGTTCACCTGGCCACCGGTTGCCGAATAGATCGTCAGGCCAAGGTTCTCCGGACGCATCCCGTAATAATTGTCAAAATCATCCCAGGTCTTTTCCACGTTCAGGGAAACAGTCTGCAGCTTATTCTCCAGGTTCTTTCCAACCCCCACTGCTACCGGCACCTCATCGTAACCGACTGGTACCGTCGCCTCCCGAACCGTATACACTGCCAGCTCCGCCGTATCCTTCCTGTATTTAGGCAGATTTTCGATGGTATACATCCAGGTATTAGTACCGCTAGTCGTCCAGGAAATATCTCCTGGCCGCGGCTGCGGATCGAGTAACACGCCATTTTCGTAGACTTCGATCTCTATTCCCGTCGTCACAGCCGGGCGCGTTTTATACTTGTCGCTCTGGTCGTCCCATGTCTTGGTTCCCGTAATTTTGAGGGTTTCCAGCGTGTTCTCAAAAGCACTACTGTCATAGTCCTCCACAGTAGGCGTATATTCAACAATAGCGACGCTATCCAGCTTTTCAACAACCCGGTACTCGGCTTCCGTCCCTCCATTGGTATCCTTCACCCACTTCGGCAATCCCGTAATGGTAAAGCTCCAGGTATTGCTGCTTGGCTTTGTCCACACGATATCCGCGGGTTTTGGCTGCGGCTCCATTCTCACCCAATTGCCGCCATCCTTTATCTGCACCTCCAACTCCAGGTCATCTGGGCGGTGGCCATACCAGTTGCTGTCATCCACCCACGTTTTTGTGCCGGAGATGTCTTTCGTCTCCAGTGTATTGGTTATCTTATCCCCATCATACTCCACGCCATACTCCGGCGGCACGGTTTCCTCCACCGTGTAGATAACCTCCGTTGTGGTTCCATCTTTATATTTCGGCAGTGCCTCATCGATGGTATAGGCTGTCAGGTCACTGTTCCATCTGATAGGAGACGGCTGTGGAGCAAGCGCCTCACCATCGCCCAGCACCGTAAGCGCAAGCGCTGTCGGCTGCCGGCCGTAATGGTCGTCATTGTCCTCCCATTCTTTTGTACCAGAGATGTTCACCGTTTCCAGCGTATTCATCACGAAGACCTCAATGTCCCCCATCACCCTATCGGCGGGAATAGTCTGGCTGCTCGACTTATACCCAGGTACCTCATTTCCCTCTCGCACGCGGTAGTAACGTACAACGGTAGGCTCCTCCGCATTGGTTTTTTCCTTGTAAACAGGCAGGTTCTCCCACATCTCATCAGCCTCCCAAAGCATCTCAAGGAGATTAGTTGAACCCGTAACTTCTATAGGGTCCGCCCCCTCCATATCGCTCCAGGTGTTGCCGCCGTCTTCACTCACCTCAAGAACCAACGTGACCTTGTTCGGACGTATTGTCCACCGCGTTTCATTCTCCCATTCTTTCCCCGACATGATGGTAATTGTTTTATAACCATATTTGTTGGTAAAGGTCCAATATTCTCCGTCTGCCTCCTTTATCGGTCCAACAATCAACTCTTGCCAATACTCGGCGGTAGTCAAATTTTCCTTGACATCATAGCCGGCATTCACCCCATCGCTGACTTCAACAGGAACCCACAGTTTCCCATGCCACCGATTTCCGTTGTCTGTTGCCCCAGTACTGGTCAACGTCACCGTCTGCTTATTTCCGGTGTCGTCCTCCGCGTCCTGCGTAATCGTCAAATCCAGACTCGCCGGCCGTTTGCCGTCGCGGTTGGTATTGTCATCCCAGTACTTGATAAAACCAAGCTTACGCACCGCAAACGAGTTGGTTGTCGTGCTGGTGTAATACCCATCCGCCAACGCTCCATCTGCCTCTGCAGTGGATATAAAGCTAGCTAACACGGTCGTGTCCTCTTGTGCCATATACTCCACTTCGAAAATCCTACCGCCCTCTTCAATATACTGCGGCAGCGCTTTGGAAAGGACAATGGTTTCCCCGTTCAGCAAATTCCCGATGGGCTCCGTCTTCGTTACAGAACCACCATCCCACGGATTCCAGGTTGCCGTGCCCTTCTCCCGGTAGTACAGCGTAAAGGTAAGCTCCTCAGGCAGGCCAAAGGGAAGCATCTGCGCAAGCTGGTCGCCAGGAATAATGTCTCCATTCCCATCGCACCATTCTTTCGTGACGGCAGCGCCCACAGTTTTCAGCGTATTGGTCAGCCGCTTCGTATTTCCTCCCGCCGTCTGCTTATAGCACTCGTCATATACTCCCGCAAGTGTCTCCACAACATAGTAGGTGTACTTTTCTCCGGTCGTGGAGTATTCGGGCAGTGTTAGCACATCCAAATCATTGGACGTAAAGGTACACGTCCATGTATCGCCACTCTCCGCCCAGGCCGCCTCCAGCACCCCGGGATATGCGGTGGATAGATTCTCCGCAGCACTGCTTCCCGCACGCCGCCAAAGCGTATAGATCAGATCCCCCGTATCACTCGCGGGCCTGGTTCCAAATTTATTTTCCTCATCCTTCCAGACCTTAATTGCCTCAACCTTATCCTGCGTCACAGGTTTATACTCATTGGTGAACGTTACCGTGCCTGTATAAATCTCTTCCCCAGCATCCCATGTAAGATCCACAATACCGCCCGCCGGATCCACGTCCACCTGCTCGTACCCGCTGATATCCCGCTCCTTCAGATAGTATCCAAACGGCGTTCCATCCGGCGCATAGTACGGAAGGTTCAAAAAGGGCATCTGTGGGGCTGCATTTTCATCATACGTAGCGATCTCCCTGCCCGGCAGGGTGAGCGTTCTATATACTACATCCCGCGTCGGATTATCCACCGGCCATGTCTGGTACAAGTCAAAAACAACCGCCGGATAGTGCGTTTGATCCGGATCCGCCTTATCCCAGTCCCATTTCTTTTCAGCGGAAATGTTTACGATCGTCTGCGGAACATACCCATTTGTAACCGTCAGAGTGGGTTGGTAGTAGCTGGTTCCATAGCCGGGCATCGGCGCGACCTTTTCTTCACCGCCGTCCATCCACGTTTCCTGAATGTAATACACATACGGAATGCCATACTCCGTATATTCATCCACCGTGCCAAAGTCAAACCCGGTCTCTCCGCCTGCCAGTTCCGTCCGCGTACCTTCCACCTTATGCGCGTCATCATACGCGTAAACGCCGGCAGCCTCAGCATATTCCGGCTGCGTCATACGGTATAGGGTGACATATACGGTCGGCAGCTTCCCCATATCAAACCATGGCGGAATCTGGCTCCATACCTTTTTCCCGGACATCTGCAACTCGCCCACAATGGTATTGATCACAGTACCTGGGCCCTGCGCATCATCACCAAAGGCCGCCACCGCAAGGCCGCTACCGCCATGCTCCATAAAAATGGCTTCCGACGAGGCACCCGTTTCGCCAGGTTGCACGCCGCCGTTATAATATGAAATATCATACTTCGACCAATCCTGCTGAGTTGTTTCCTCAACATAGTATGTATATTCATAGCCGTTGCTATCGTACCTTGGCAGCATGCCAAAGTCGCATTTCCAATACCAGTCGTTAATTCTTGTGTTCCAGCCACGGTCGCTGGACACAAGGACTGGGATCGCGCCAGGGGCGGCGCTCACCCGGGTAAGCTTGAGCCTAATGTCAGGTCGGGGCGCGGAAGGGCCTTCATCGCGCCAAATCTTATTCACCCACAAGTGCTCTGCATTCGCCCGTCTGTTGGTGAAGGTATAGGACATGGTATCGTCCGCACGGCGCACGCCCACCGTGTACTCGCCAGGCTCCATGTTGCTGACGATTTCCCCAACGTCATTCAACGTCACACTATTGCCCGCAAAGGGCGTAAACGAACCGCTAGATCCCTCGCGCAGTCCGGTTTCCTTAACCGTATAGGTAATGATCCCGCCATTCGCGTCATATTTGGGTAAGACAATGTCGAAGGACGGCTCATCCTGCTTGATCACCCGGATCCCGTCCTGAACCGGCACGTCATTGGCGTATACCGTAAACTCGGCCTCTAAACCCTCGATATCGCCAACGTTCCAGCCCTTGTTTACCGTAATGGTTAGCTTGCCTTCGCGGCGGTTGGTCGCCACATGCCGGCCAGGACTAGCGTCATTGACACTGTGCGTAACGGCATAGACGTGGTCCTTCGTTTCGACGATGCCCGTTCCCCCGCCAAGGGAGCCAGAATCATAAACAACCGTTTCTCCGTCCACTGTTTTCTCGCGGATAATGTAGTTTTCATACTTCCATTCCGGCGCAAGGTTCTCGGCATCGTGCGGTACATCCGGTATATAATAGAACCACCTTGCCCAGACATCTTCCTCAGCGATTACAATATCCCCAATCTCCGCCACCTGTACATAGTTCGCCGGGTTTCCGGTTCCGGCATTTTCGTTGTAGTATAGCCCCATGAGCACCGTTTCGCGGTGAAGCAGATCGCCATCGTCCTGCCAGTCCTTGTTGGCCCAGAACTCAAGCCTGGGGCCTTCTCCGCCCCTAATATTAATCACCTCAACGCTTAGTATCTGACCATACGGATCAATTTCCTTGAGCACATAGTCAACACGTTCACGCACATAGCCATCCGTGCAGTCGCCCTCTGCCACGGTGTATTGGTATTGCCTGCCCGAGCTGTCATATTGGGGTAGCCCGGTAAAAAGCGCGGAAAAATTAGGGTTCACGTCACTATTCTCATTGGTCAGGCGGATGGTCACTCCGTCCCCCTGCAGTTCCACGCGTATGCCGGGGATGCTCGGCAACTCGCCCGGACCCGGCACATACACCTGGCCATCCTGGTAGATGACAATCTCCAACCAGGCGTCCTGCTCCTCTTCAGCAACCCAGCCGTCCCAAGTCTTATTCACTTGAAAGGCCGTCTCGCCCACCAGGGTGTTGACGATTTCGCCAGTATCCTTATACGTGACGATGAACTTATGTCCATCCGCTATAAACTCCCCGTCCTCCCCTGGCCCGCCAAAGGAGCCTACCGCCGGATTCCCGTTGATGGTAGCGCCGCTTTCCACCACACGATACGTGATCGGACGGCCCTCATCGTTATATTGGGGGAAAGAACCGGGGAACGTGCCCGTCTTACTCATCATTTCCGCCCTGAATCCCGTAATAGTCAGGGTTGCGTTGGGATCATCCACGTCCTCCCAGACACCCGGCGCAGTCTCCTGCTGCAGGGTAAAGGTAACATCCGCTATCATGCTCTGCACAGCACGAGCGCTCCATATCTTGGTTACGCTGGGTGTAATCTGCGCCGCTTTTCGGTTGGTAACAGTGCTGCCAGCATAGATATAGGCCGCGCCGTTTTCATTCTCCTGCACATAGTCGCCGCTACCGCCCGACATGCTTTCCACTAGGAAGTAGATATACTCCCGGCCATACATGTCATAACGCGCCAGGGACGTTACAGCTCCTTCTCCGTAGGTGATTTCCCTTTCATTCCCAACAAACGACGTCCCCGGGATAACCATCGTATCCATATAAGGCACAGGCGACGCGTCGCCAATGGACGGCGTCCAGCCTTCCGGAGCATCGGGATCCTTCACGCAACGGTATATCTTGAAGGTGACATCGGGCCTATTTTCTCCATCGCCATCCTTCCATGCCTTGGTAAATGTAAAGTCTATGGAGTCCGTAATCAGACTGATGGAGTTGCCTCCATCGTAAATGCCGCTATTGATAGAAGGGGCGGTGACGTACTCGCCATATTCCCCCGCATCCTGCCATTCATCGTCACTTTCGGTTATGTAGTACATGTATCGCTGGCCACTCTCATCGTAGGCCGGCAAACCGCTGCAATCAACCTGCCACTCATTGCCGCTCGTTACCTGGACGTTAGGCACAAGCGTAAGTGGTTCCGCCAGGCCGCCCAGCGCAACACGCCAGAGGGTCACGCTGTTTGCCCATGTCGTGGTGTCCGGCTGCGTGTGCTCCCGGGTGTCCACGTCATTCCAATACTTGCAGGCCTTAAAAGAGGTAGTGATCGTGTTGACGATCATGGTCGTCCCCACGCCCTCACCCGTCGTGCTCGTTTCCGTGCTGGCTAGATAACCCGGCACACTGTCCGCAACCTCGCAAACGCGGTAAGCAAGCTCATACCCCTCGTCATCATAACGAGGCAGATCCGAGTAGGTATACGTTTGCGTGATGCCCCCGGATGCCAGGAAGATCTCTCCATCCGGCACATCGTCCCACGCCCAAAAATCTCCATCTTTCCTCTGCACCTGCAAGTAGAATTCTACCGTTCCAGGACGGCTGGCCGTCGCTCCGTTATCATTCCATATCTTTTCAAGGGTGTGCTCTGTCATTTCAAGCACGGAGACGTCTATGGATGCCAAGAGCTCCTCGCCTATGGTTCCGGTTATCGCGCCTACCGGACTAACAACGTAATTCTCCGGCGCAACGACACTGATCGTATAATCAAAGCCCTCCTCAGCATTCTCTGCAAAGGTAATATTATAGCTAATGCCAAAATGGCTGCTCTCCACAACCATATCCTGAGGGTCGCTACGGTCAATCTCATACGTATCCGTAACGATTGCTCCACGGTTGTTGTTTACCGTGAGGTTGATCTCCAGCGAAAAAGGTCCTTCCTCCAGCGATTCCAGGAGCGACTCAATGCCCAGTCCCGACATGCTGTCCGATATTTTCACCAGCTCAATATAGGTGGTAGACTGCGAGTCCGTATCCATATAGTCGCAATAATAACCATGGTCTTCCATGATTCCCGCCGCAATGCCGTCAACCGACAGAATGCGTGCGCGGTACGACACGTCGCTCCGCAAGCCCTGCAGTGGTATTTCCATGCGCACCACGCTGCCCGGCTCAGCATGCACGCGCACAACATACGCGTCCTGATACATCGGCGCATTCATGGTAATCCATTCAAACGTTTCCCCCTGGTATTCCAGCGCGATAACGGTGTCTATGGGCTCATCTGGCTCGCCAGCGGTAGCCAATACTTGCATCGCCAGCAAATTGAGCGAAATTACATATTTATCATCCGCCGTATAGTGCGGCCCCTCCGAAGGTTCAGAAGGCTCCGGCATCTCTTCCGGATCCAGCGGATCTGCCGTCGGCTCCGCAGTCGGATCTGCCGTCGGCTCCGCAGTCGGATCTGCCGTCGGCTCCGCGGTCGGATCTGCCGTCGGCTCCGCGGTCGGATCTGC
>JGI994J12354_10003094_pt1 | contig 15763 bp, 21 predicted proteins | sample IntmicLarv3ML3BL_FD_12354 | JGI IMG/M metagenome (IMG submission 12354)
CGAAGGATCTTTTCTGCGCCACAGGCGCAGAAACAACGTTTCCCTTCGGGAAAGGATTCTTCGCTACGCTCCAGAATGACAGCGGGAAAGTGTGTCAAGTTTTAGCTGGGACAAGGTACTACTTTATATTATGATTCGCCCGAACAAATACTTTTCCTTGCTCTATATGTAATTTCTGCTGTTCCTCTGTCATTGAACGAAATATTCGCAGCATTTCCTCTTCAGCATGACTCGCCGTCTTATTTGTATGTATATCCAAAAGATAGTCGGATGAAACATCAAAATATTTTGCCAGAATTTTCAACGTTTCAAAATCAGGCTCACTGCTTCCCTGCACATATCCGCCCATGGTTGACGGTGCAATATTTAAGTTGAGCGCCACCTGCTTTTGGGTCATATACCGTTCTTCAATCAAAGCTCTCAGCTTTTCACCAAAATCCAAATTAATCACCTCTTGCTTCATTTTAAGTGAAAAAAAGAGAAACATCATGTCAGAACTAGAAAATCATTGACACAACGACAAACTCGTATTATAATGACGATATTACAATTAAGAGGAGAGATTTTGACAATGAAAAAACTGTTCTTACGCACCTTTTGTCTTATGCTATTAACAGCGCTTATGTTAAGCGGTTGCCAGGGCTTTGAAAAATCAGGAGATGCAGGCTCTAAAAAGTCCGAAAAAAATGATTTGGATAAAAACGTAGATGCTAACGCTGAGAGACTGGCAAATTTAGAGGGGAATTTAAATTTGGCACTATATGTTAAAAACAATCAGCTGCTTCTGTCGAATTTAGAATCCAACGAACCTGATATGCTCAGTGCCTCTCTTATGAGCAGCAGTAGTAATAACGAATTGCATGATGCTTTTTACTGGATAATCGAAAAATGCATCATAAGGCTCATTCCTGAAAAAAATATGATTATTTACCCCGAAAACTGCTCAGGAGAAGATGAGAAGAATATAGTCTTTGATTTATCTGCGTATAATTTCAACACAAAGCAAAAATATACCGTTGTTTCAGGTATAAAAAAGTATAAATATGAACCGCTGGGACATCAAATATTTTATATTAAAGATGAAAAATACACAAGTATGTATGGAGGGACAATCTCTTCTCAGGCATTACATAAATATGACTTTACAAAATCAACACGGTTATGCCTGACAACAAGCGATATAATGACTTTTGACGGCAGCAAAAGTATTTTGTACCAGGATAACGAAGAGAGGAAATGGGTTCTTCTTGATGAAAACAATAAAAAAACAACGATTTTAGAAGGCTTCAACAGCACTTTGTTCGAAGGCGGTATCAAAAGAACATATTATTCTCAGGACAGTAACATTGTGTATTTCTCACAAAACAATATAATGTACAAATATACCGTGGGCGGCAAGGCTGTCTCAATAGGAGAACATCCTGCAGGAGACTGTTTAGGCGGCACCCGAAACGGCGAATTTTATTTTTAAAATTATGATGAATCCGGTTCAGGCGAAAACACCTTCATTAATTATTTTGATGGAGCAACAAAAAAAATCGCTTCTTTGGAGGATGTACGAGGACAATTGCGATATAGCTGTAAAGGATCCGGTCTTTTGTTTGATAATATGTTAGCCTACAAAGATAAAATTGCGATATTAGACAGAAATGATGATAATGACTCATTCAGCTTAGGCATAGATGCTAAGAAAATCTTTAAAGAGTCTGCCAACTATTCAACAGACAAAACATTTGTTACCGTATATGATAACAGCGATGGCATTCTGACCGAATCAAAGAAATATGAAGATGCCCGACTTCTTTCCTTTCCGACATATTACGACAATCTCGCGCCCCTCACCAATCAAGCCTTTATTGTTACCGAAAAAGAAGTTATAGATGGAAACACAGGAGATAAATTGTTTGATATAAGCGGATATGGTGTCGGTGCAGGTATACGCGAGTTTAAAAATTATGATGACGGAAGCTATGCTTGTATTGAATATCTTTGCACGCCCGATAGCTCCCCCGAGGCACAGGTAATGTCAGAAAGCGTCATTCACTACAGAAAGAATAATGAACCAAAAAAAGCTTTAACAGATAAAAACAAAATTATTAGTCTTGACGTGTTTAATGATTCGAAAATCGTATATTTTTCTGTTGCTCCCCCTGTTACTCCCGAAAAGCAAATTTATGCTTCAAGCAACGGAGCGACAGGAGAACTGTACTATTACAACGGAAAAGAAAAAAATCTAATTGCCGATAATGTAACATATATGTTTTCGTTAAAAAGTCATTCGTTCCTGTGGTGATAAGAATTCAAAATGAAAAACGAGGAGAAATGAAAAATGTTTTGTTCAAAATGCGGAAAGCAAATTCCAGAAAACGGCATATGTGAATGCCAACAGAGCACACCGGAAGCACCTGTTAACCAAACTGTAACTTTAACTCAGGCGGTCAAAAAGGGATATCCCGGACAGGTCGTTGTCCAAAAGCTTTTAAGCAAGGACAGCGCCGTAACAATCGCAAATAAAAATATCCGGTATTTACATATCGCAATTGCGGCTGCCGCGCTTGTCCTGATTTTAATTATAGGCATCGGCTTTTTAGGCTCAAACGAGCTTGTCGGAACATGGGTATGTACTCAGGACTACGTTCAATCTGAAATTACATTTAAAAGAAACGGTGACTACAGCGTGATATCTCAGCGTGAAAATATAGCTGATTTCGGGAAATATACCATCGATGAAAAAAAAGATTTTTACACAGTGACCTTCCAATCGGGAAACACACAGCTTTTCACCTACAGATTGAATGAGCTGGGCGGTGTTAAGGTGTTGGCTTTCAAAGATTCTGATTTTGCTTTAATTTATTATAAAAAATAACCTTGCTGATTTTTAAATGAGAATGGAGAATGACAAAATGATAGCTACAGGAATAATATTTATTATGATTGGTGTCGCGGGCATCGGCGTTGCTTCGGTTCAGATGAATTCAAGCAGCTACCGGTTTGAGTCGATATTTGGTAGCGGAGAGCCGTCAATCGTTGATATAGGCTTTTGGATTGCCGTCGCGGTCGCCGTTTTGGGAGGCATTTTGCTGTTGGTAGGTATTACAAAAAAGCTTTCAGCAAGCAAATCGGACAATTCTTTAAATCAGCCTGTTCAGGGTATTCAGTACATACAAAGCACTCAGCCCGTACAGTATTCTCAGTGCAAGTCATGCGGAAATCAGCTTCCTCCGCAAAGCGAATTTTGCAGCCGGTGCGGAAATAAGGTTCAAGCCTTCAGTCTTTCCATAACATGCAATACCTGTGGCTCTTCGGTTGATGGCGATTCATGCTTTTGCAATAAATGCGGAAGCAGTGTCCAATAAGTACAGCGCAACAGTAAAAATAAAAAGAGGTTACTCTTTAATAATTTAATGGGAGTGTAAAAATAAATGGTATGTTCTAAATGTAACAGTTCGAATATCGGTGTTCAAGCGGTGGCGGAGCATAAAAAAAGAGGATGTTTTTCGGTTTTGTTAATTATTATCCTGGCTTGTATTCCTGTCTTGGGATGGATCGCTTTATTTATGTTGTTAAGAGGCGGAAAATCTAAAACCATTTCCTACGCATTATGTCAAAATTGCGGTTATCGTTGGAAAATCTAATTGATTACACTCAATTCATAAATTCCCCGTAATAAACATAAGCGCAGAAACAGCAACTATCGGAGCGGTTTCGGTTCGAAGTATCCGATTCCCGAGAGTTGCTTTTTTTGCGCCCTTTGATACAAGTGATGCTATTTCATCCGGCTCAAATCCGCCTTCGGGGCCTATAAAAATTGCAATATCGCTGTATTTTTTCGTCATGATTTCGGCAAGTCTTTGACCGCCCATTTCATAAAAAACGATGGGCATTTCGTGCTGTCCGAAGCTTTTAAGCGACTCACTGAAGCTTATAATCGGCTTGACTGTCGGAATTATTCCCCGTCCGCACTGCATTGCCGCTTCAAGCGCGATTTTTTGCAGACGTTCAAGCTTTTTTTCAGAGGCTTTTGCATCCGGACGTGAAATGCTCCGCGCAGTTATAACCGGAACGATTTCACAAACACCTGTTTCGACCGCCTTCATAACCGTAAAATCAAGCTTGTCGCCCTTCGGAAGACCCTGATAAAGCGTTATTTTAACATCCGGCTCGTTTTGGCACGGCTGCTTACTTAAAAGCCTTACATCAGCGCAATCCTTTGAAACCGATACAATTTCGCACAGATAATCGGTCGAGGACGGTGAACAAAGCGTAAGTGTTTCACCCGTTTGCATACGAAGCGATTTTATTGCGTGTGAGGCACTTTCGCCTGTTAGTGTATAACTTTCATCTATTTCATGTGAAATAAAAAATCTTGGCAAAACAAAAAACCTTCTCTTATCAATTTATACTGTTATCCTGAGAGCCTTCCTTTATCTGCGGTTTTATCCATTTAAAAAAGTAGTGAAATCCGGGAATAAAAGCGGAGGTATAAATCATAATGAGAATATAATATCTGAAAAAGACATATATCGGTTTGTCATATCCCCACAAAAGATAATAAAAAAACCAGTCAAAAAGCTCTATGGCAAAAATTGACGAGCCGCAAAGTATCATCGCCGAATAAATATTGTTTTGCATAAGGTATGTAATTATAAGTCCGACCGCAATCCCAAGTATCATGAGGACTATGGCGTTAAAACCCAAAACTCTGTTGGCTGAAAAATCCCACAGCAGACCTGCGATAATTCCGAATACTCCTCCGTAAACCTCGCCCTCGTACATTGCAACACAGATAACAAAGGGTATTACAGGAAGAGGCCGGATACCGATAAGCTCAGGCATCAGACCTGTTGTAAATTGCATATAATAAATCAAAAGCAAAATAGCTGTATAAAATGTCCATTTAAGATATTTATACGGTATAATTGTCATTTCGAGACCGGAACCTCCTTGCCATCAAAGTTTTTGATAACAAAAACGTCCCGAAGGCTGCGGATTTTTGCCATAGGCTCAATTATTCCATAGACAGAAACACCCTGTTTTTCAGGCTTAAGCTCCAGAACTTTGCCGACAACCATTCCCTCGGGATAGCGTCCGCCGATACCTGAGGTGACAACAATATCGTTAACGGCAATGCGGTTGTCTTTGGGTATATACGAAAGCCTGACCTGCCCCTTTTCGGCAAATTCCAGCGATCCGACAACAACGCCGGAATCACGTGTCTGGCTGCTGTAAACCGAAACATTTGCCGACGGGTCAAAAATAGTTGTGACATTTGACTCAAACGGCCCGACAGATTTTATAAAGCCGACAAGACCGTCAGCGGTAATAACCGTGTCGTTGGGTTTGATTCCGGAGCTTGAGCCTTTGTTTATCGTAAAGCCGTAAAAGCGTTCATTCGGGTCTCTGCCGACAACTCTTGCAGGCTCAAAATCGTAATCGTGGTTCTGCTCCTTAATTCCGAGATATTTTTTATACTCTTCATTTTGAGCAATTACATCGTTATAATCAACAAGCTGGTCAATAAGTGACCGGTTTTCTGTTTTAAGCCGCGCGTTTTCTTCTTTGAGATTCCTTGAGCTTTCGCTTACAAAGATACTCCCGATACCTCTGAAAAAGCTTTGCAGCGGAGCTGTCACCGCACTTATAACCGAGCCGGGAGCGGTCGAATAACCGCCTGTGCTGGCACCGTAAAGCATCAGACCCAAAAGTAAAAGCGCAAGAACAAGAAAAACTTTAAATCTTAATGAATGAAAAAAGTCTTTCATGAACCTGCACTTCCTTTCTGCCTTATTTTCTGCAAAGCGCAATTTATTTTATTGCTAATTACTGCACTGACGGGTTATCTTCTCGCTCTGTAATATTCCTTTGGCATGTCCACATCAAGACGTTTGCCCGTTCCGTCAACAACGCAGTCAAGCGGTGCGTCAGCAATTTTTACAGGCATACCGGTTTCCTTTGTGATAAGCTTATCAATTCCCCTTAATAAAGCTCCTCCGCCTGTAAGCATAATTCCATGGTCAATAATATCGGACGAAAGTTCAGGCGGTGTAGTTTCAAGAGTGCTTCGGATAGCGTCAACTATCGCTGATAACGGGTCGAACAAAGCCTCTCTTATTTCTTCTGCCGAAATCGGAACGTTTTTGGGAAGTCCGTCCATAAGATTTCTGCCCTTTATTTCAACAATTCCTTCGCTTTCGTATGGGAACGCAGAGCCTATTTTGATTTTTATATCCTCGGCAGTTCTTTCACCGATAAGCAGATTATATTTCTTTTTAACATAAGAGATAATGGCTTCGTCAAATTTATCACCGCCGACTCTTACAGAAACCGATGTAACGATATCACCAAGGGATATGACAGCAACCTCGGATGTACCGCCGCCGATATCAACAACCATACTTCCGGTAGGCTCGGCAACAGGAAGCCCTGCACCGATTGCGGCCGCCATAGGTTCCTCAATAAGATCAACCTCTCGTGCTCCCGACTGGCGTGCGGCATCCTCAACCGCACGGCGCTCAACCTCGGTAACGCCGAAGGGAATACAGACAATAACTCTCGGACGGTTGAAAAGAGTGCTTTTTACCGCCGACTTGATAAAGTGACGAAGCATGATAGAGGTAGAATAGAAGTCAGCAATAACGCCGTCCTTAAGCGGGCGCACAGCGGTTATTGATCCGGGTGTACGGCCAATCATCTCTTTTGCAGCTTGTCCGACAGCAAGCACACGGTTTGATTTGACATCGACGGCAACAACCGACGGCTCACGGGTAACAATTCCTCTGCCCTTGATATAAACAAGAGTGTTGGCTGTTCCCAAATCAATACCAATCTCCTTTGCAAACAAAAAATCCATATATTTTCTCAAAAAAATCATCGTCCTTCCGGGTACCAAAAGACATTTATAAAAGTATCCGTCAAGTATTATACTACAAACTTCCATAAATTACAAGATGTAATATATTTAAGTAAATAAAATATTATAAGACTAAAATATTAATATCAATATATATGCGAAAAAGCAACGGAAAACCGTTGCTTTTAGCTTTTGTCAGATGTTATTTCAATAACAGTTCAAAAATCTTTAACAAACGTTACAAAAATTATTTACGAAAACCGCGCATATTGTTTTGAAGATATTTTCGCTGTTCAAGCTCCACTATTTTATTATAAAGGGTATAAACAGGCAGCCCGACCACATTAAAAAAGTCGCCCTCAATTTTTTTCACAAACTTTGCACCTAAACCCTGAATGGCGTATGCGCCCGCCTTGTCCATAGGTTCGCCGGTAGCAATATACTCCTTAATTTCCTTTTCGCTCAAATCACCGAACCAGACCTTTGTTTCAACATGAAACTGTTCGTCGTAATTTCCATAAATAATACTTACACCTGTATAAACACTATGTGTATCATTCGAAAGAAATTTAAGCATTTCAAAGGCTTCTTTTTCATTGGACGGTTTACCTAAAATCTTGTCATGACTTGAAACAACTGTATCTGCACCGATTATAATACTGTCGGGATGCTGAAGTACAACCGCGCGTGATTTTTGCTCGGCAAGAGAAACACACAGCTTCCACGGCGGCAGACTGCGGTCAATACGTTCCTTAACACCCGAGTCAACAACGGTAAAATCAGGATAAATTAATTTTAGAAGTGACTGTCTTCTTGGAGAATTTGATGCAAGTACTATATTCATTTTTCCCCTCCGATTATTATTACCGAACCTTACGGTAAATAAACATTGCTGCGGTTATCAGTATTATTTGCAAAACATTGATTTTTAAAGTAAAGCCAAACCATAGTTTGAATATGGCAAAGCTGAGAAGAGGACCGTCTCCGCCAAAACCGAATTCTCCGCCGAAGCTTAACCATTTAAGAAATTCTACACCCTTAAGCGCTTCTCCGACAAGCGCACCGATTATTACGGCCGCGAGTATGAAAAAAATTAACAAAACCGTATCGAAAAATCTTGAGCCTTTCAAATTATGACCTCCTTAATGTTGTTAGGTAAAAAAAGTGTTCCGCAGCTTTTGCCTTCCAGTATATCCGAAATATTCGAAGAATTCTCGCCGTTTACAATAGCGGTTGTGATTCCTTTTTCCATCATCATTCTTGCGGCTGACAGCTTTGTAACCATTCCTCCGGTGCCGTGAGTTGAACGGCTTGGACCTGCGGCGGCGCAAATTTCGGTATCGGCTGAGGTTACTTTTTTAATAAGCTTAGCATTTGGATTCACCTTGGGGTCGCTGTCATAAAGACCGTCTATATCGCTTAGAATAATCAGAATATCAGCTCCGATAAGCGCCGCAACAACAGCCGAAAGCGAATCATTGTCTCCGAATTCGATTTCCTCAATGGCAAGGGTGTCGTTTTCGTTGACAACAGGAATGGCGCCCATTGAAAGCAGCCGATTAAAAGTATTTACAATAAAATCCTTTCGCCCGTGTTCGACAGCGTCACGCGTAAGCAGAACCTGTCCGACATGGTGACCGTGCTCCAAAAACAGATTGTCATAAAGATGCATAAGCGCACATTGTCCGACCGCCGCCGCCGCCTGCTTTCCGGGTATATCCCCGGGACGCTCAGCAAGTCCCATTTTGGAAACACCGACAGAAATGGCCCCCGATGATACCAACACAACATCACGTCCGCTGTTTTTAAGGTCGCTTAAAACCCGAACCAGCTGTTCGATTCTTTTAAGATTCATTTTTCCGTTTTCATAGGTCAGTGTCGAGGTTCCGACCTTGACCACGATTTTTTTGTATTCCGATAAACTTTGCAAGGGAATCCTCCTAATTGTATTTATTCATCGCCGAAGCGATATCTCCGTCAAGCATTTCAAGGATTGCGTCAACTGCTTTTTTGTAAAGCCCGTCCATCAGTTTTTTGTCACTGTCGGAAAATTTTGACAGCACCCATTTTGAAAGGTCGTATTCGGGATGAGGCTTTTCACCGACCCCAAGCTTTATTCGCGGGTAGTCCTGACCGATATAAAGCTGAATACTTTTAAGACCGTTATGTCCGCCGTCACTGCCGTTTTTTCGTATCCGAAGCTTTCCGGCAGGGAGCGAAATGTCGTCCATCAGCACAACAACCTTTTCGGACGGTATCCCGTAAAATCTGTAGAAGGCATTGACTGCTTCTCCCGAAAGATTCATAAAGGTTTGCGGTTTTACAAGCAAAATTCGTTTTGAGCCGTATTTAACGTCACAGAACAAAGCCTTGTGCTTAAGCTTGAAAATCGGAGCGTTAAGCTTGCCTGCAAGCAAATCAAGAGCACAAAATCCGGCGTTGTGACGTGTGCCGCTATATTGTGACCCGGGATTTCCGAGTCCGACAATCATATAATCATAAACATTCTTTTTTGAAAAAAACAAGCGCATTTCTCCTGATTTCAAGATTGACAACAAGTCAAACAATATAATTAAGTATTTCTGTTTCCTTACCGTCCTTTATATATATGCGCGGGACACGTTTTCCGATATCACAAACAATCTCATAGTTTATTGTGCCGGAAAGTCTTGCAAGGTCTTCGGCAAGTATTTGTCCGCCGCCGTCAGTACCGATAACCGTAGCGACCGTTTTATCCGAACAATCCGGATTTTGCGTAATATCAACAAGCATTTGATCCATGCATATTCTTCCGACAATCGGAGCGGGCTTGCCGCCGATAAGCACAAAGCCCTTATTGGACATTGCTCTGAAAAAGCCATCCGCATAACCTATCGGGAGAGTCGCAAGGACGGTTTTTTTGTCGGTTTCATAGGTTCCGCCATAGCTTACACGGACTCCGGAATCTACAGTCTTTATTTGTGAAATGGCTGTTTTAAGCGCCATTGACGGCTTTAAATCAAGCTTGTTTTTAATTTCGGATGAAGGTAAAAGTCCGTAAAGTATAACGCCGGGGCGAACCATATCAAGATGCATGTTAGGGAAATCAAGAATTGCTCCGCTGTTACAGCAATGACGGTACTGAAAGGAAAAACCTTTTTGGCAAAGACTTTTGACGGCTGAGTTAAAAAGCATAAACTGGTTTTCGGTTTCGTCTTTTGCGGAAGGTGAATCAGATGATGAAAAGTGTGTGAAAATTCCTTCAAAATAAAGATTTTCAAGGCTGAGAGCTTCACAGGCTTCATCAAGCAAATCATTTTCAGAATAATAGATAAATCCAAGCCTTGCCATTCCGGTATCAAGCTTCAAATGGGCTTTTATCCTGACATCTGCTTTTTTTGCGGCGGCACTAAGTTCTTTGGCATAGCTATGTGAAAACACGGTCTGGGTTATTGAATATTCAAAAAGGTCTGTAACATTTTTGCTGGGAGTATAACCTAAAATCAGTATGTCATCGGATATTCCGCCCTTACGCAGAGCAATAGCCTCCTCAATATTTGAAACTCCGAAATAATCGGCGCCCTGCTCCTTGAGCTGATGCGCGACAGGCAACGCGCCGTGTCCGTATCCGTCAGCCTTAACGACAGCCATTATTCTGCATTTGGAAGAAACACAGGCTTTTATGGCTTTGTAATTATGTATGATGGAATCAAGACTGATTTCAGCCCATGTACGTCTGACAAAATCCAAAAAAAACATGCCCTTCTTGTTTTGTGTAGCTCACGCCTGACTACCTTTCCTCTTTGTGCTTCATTTCTTCGCTGTAAAGCATATAACGGTTTTTTCCTGCGCGCTTTGCGTGGTACATAGCGATATCAGCGTATTTTATAAGCACATGGAAGTTTTTGGTATCTGTAGGAAACAGTGCGGCACCAATACTCATACCAACCTCATATTTATCTATATATTTGTCGATCCCTTCGTTTTTGAAGCCTTGTAAAAGCTCATCGGCAAAGGCGGCGGCTTCGTCTGCTGTTGAAAGGTCTTGTGAAACAATAAGAAATTCATCGCCGCCGATACGGGCGGCAACATTAAGGCTTCCCGACATAGGACGAAAAACCTGTGAGCTTTCTGACGCTGACTGCAAAAATCCTGCAATGTGCTGAAGCAGCAGGTCACCCACGTCATGTCCTGCGTTATCGTTGACTTTTTTGAAATTATCCAAATCAATGAAAAAGAGTGTAAACGGGTCGGGATTTTTTTTAGAGGTTAAATCTTCAAGATATTCAATCAGATACTGGCGGTTGGGAAGCTTTGTAAGTCTGTCAAATTTTGCCATGTGCTCCAGTTCCTTTTGCATACCGTTTATGCTGCCGAGCAGTTTTATAAGAAGGATACCGACTATAACAAGCATCGCGGCAAGAACCGAAACAAGCATTACGGTATTAATCTTAAATTGACCGAGACTTTTTTGTATTTGTGAATCGGGAATGTCTACTGCGACAATACCGACAACCTGGCCGTCCTTAATAATGGGAACGGCACCGGTGCTGAAATTTCCGAAAGCGTCCTGCAGGTTCATTATTCCGGCGGACATCATTCCGTTAAAGGCATCCGCGTGAACCTGTTCAATTCTGTAGGGCTTGAAATTCTGGTTTTCCTCAGTATGATCGGAATCATAAATGAAAATGTATTCATCTTCGATTTTTTTAAGGGCATATATAAATTTAGCGTCAACATTATGAGCAAGCGTGCGCAGACGGGCAAGCTCGGTGGTATAGGTTATGTTATTCCGGGAATCCCCAATGGTATTGCATTCTATGAATTTATCAACGTCAATAATTTCCTTGGCGGCGACGGCAATCGAAATCAACTGGGATTTAATACTTTCCTCCAACAGGTTTTGGGAATCGTTATTGCTTTTAATATTCATTCCGACAACAAAAGACAGCACAACAGTGCAGACAAGAATAAAACCCAGAACAATATTTTTTTGCCTTTTTGCATTCATGGATATTTCCCCCGCTCAATTTTCGGAATACTGACTATCTGTCATTATAACATATGTTTTCGGAAAAATAAACAGATATTTTTGCATTCATATTTTCCTACTTTTTCTTCTCCGACCGTGCAAAGAAAAACGTTCCTACAATCAAACAAACCACAGTCAATGCAACAATCGCGGCAAGATTTATTGTCGGATTAAACATAACCAAACTGTCATATTCAGACTTTCCGGCATATACCGCTGTGCGTACAAGGTCAAGGCAATAGGTCATCGGCATAAGACGGCTGAGCACGAGTAAGACTCCGCTGTTTTGCGTTATCGGAATAATAGCGCCCGACAAAAACATCTGCGGCATTACCACCAGCATAACGGCAAGATTGGCGACCTTGTTATTTTTTATGCATCCCATAACAATCATCGCAAGCGCCCCCGCCGACAAACACATAAGCGGTGCAAGCGCAAGAATAATCAAAAGCTGTCCTATACTTAATGTAATGCCCATGAAAAGACCTACGACAAGGGTTCCCGTCATACTGATAATCGCACCGAAGGATGAGCCGAAAATTTTTCCGATTACAATTGAATAGCGTGAAACAGGCGAAACAAGCATTTCCTGTGTAAAATCGGTTTCATGGTCATCAACAAGTGATGTCATTCCTGTTGTGGTCGTCATAAACAGCATATTGACAAGCATACCGACCATCATAAATTGCTTGTAATCAAATTGCAAATCACCCGCCATATTTTGAGACAGCGTGCCGCCAAGCATCCCCATCATTACAACAGGCATCGCAAGGCTCATTATCATCATCAACGGCGATTTTAAGGCAAGTGTAATATCCCGTGCGATAATTGCAATTGTTCCATTGATTTCACGCCAAAATCCTGACATCCTTTTTGTTAACACAAGCTCATTCATGCTGTTGCCCCTCCTGTTCTGTTGAGAAATTCAATATATGCATCCTCCAACGAGGGCTCGTGGATTTTAAGCACCGTTAACGGCGTTTTTATTCTGCTGATAATTTCCTGTGCCGTTCTGTCCTGATACGGTACGATAATATTCTCATTTACTTTATAGGACAAACCCAGCTTCGAAAGCTCATCGGTAAGAATTAATCTGTTGCCTGCATTCAGAACAAGCTCCTGCCGCAAAAGACTTTGCTTCATTTTTTCGGGCGATGAGCAGGCAGCGATTTCACCATTATTGATAATGCAAACCTTATCCACATTTTCAGCTTCGTCAATATAATGAGTCGTCAAAAAAACCGTTGTTCCGTTCGCTTTTCGCATACTATTGATATATTCCCAAAGCCCTCGACGGCTCACGGCATCAAGCCCCTGGGTCGGCTCGTCAAGAAAAAGCACAAGCGGCGTATGAATCAGACTGCGTATAATTTCAAGCTTGCGCTGCATACCGCCCGACAGCTTTTTGATTGGCTTAAACAGCGAATCTTGTATATTTACGATTTCCGCAAGCTCGGTAACACGTTTTTTGTATTCGGCGGGCATAAGCGAAAAGGCAGGACGGTAGCCGTACATTCCATACAGACACGCATGAAAGCGAATATTTTGTTCCGCCGTCAGATTCATATCAAGGCTTGGCTGCTGAAAAATAATGCCAACCTTATCACGCACCAGCTTTGCGTCCTTTTGGACATCAAGACCTGCGATGCAAACCTCGCCGGAGGTTCTTGAAAGGGTTGTTGTAAGAATGGATATTGCGGTCGTCTTTCCTGCCCCGTTCGGCCCGAGGAATGCAAAAAACTCGCCCTCATTTACCGAAAAATCAATGCTTTTTACCGCGGGTGTTTTTGCTTTGTCATATTTTTTGACAAGCTCTTTGACTTCAATTACAGACATGACGCGCCCTCCTTTTTTCAATTATAGAATCAATAAGATTTCCGATTCCGTAAAGAAATAAAGCAATCACAGACATAAAAAATCCTCCGTTTTCATTTGATAGCTCTATTGTACAGCCGCAAATTAAACGGAGGTTAAATTCAGTTTAAACGCAATGTAAACTAAGCCATAGGCAGAAACACACTGAAGACAGACCCTTTATCGGGTTCACTTTTCACCGTGACGCGACCTCCGTGAAGCTCGGAAATCTTTTTCACAAGCGACAGCCCCAGTCCGTTTCCTCCCATTGCACGGTCACGGGATTTATCGGCTTTATAAAAGCGTTCAAAGATGTGAATTTGACTTTCCGGGTCTATTCCAATGCCTGTGTCTGAAATGTCAATACGGTAAAAATCATCCTTTTGCGCTATCGATATATTGATAGCGCCGTTTTCCGGCGTAAATTTTATGGCGTTGCTTAATAGATTTATCCACACCTGTGAAAGCAGCTCTTCATCGCCTGAATAAAAGATTTCCGAAAGCTCGGCTTCGGGCAGGATGTTTTTTGACGACCACTGCGGCTCTAATGCTAAAAGGATATTTTTTATTTGCTTATCCAGCCGAAATTCTCTTACCGGCAATGTTCTTACATTTGATTCAAGCGTTGACAGCTTTAAAAGATTTTCACTCATTCTTGACAGCCGTTCACTCTCTGATTTGATTATATCGGCATAATGTATACGCTGTTCCTCTGTAAGCATATCGCCTAGTACTGGGGACGGTTTCTGTGTGTTAGCGCCTATAAAAAGTTTGACTGTATCTTACTTCTTAACATTAGAAATACTTATGTAAAATCAATGTTTAAACGCTAACACTTTGAACTGTCCCCTGTGCGAAAAAAAGGGCATGAAAAGGTCGGGAAACAACGCAAAAACGTCATTTGCACACGGAACCGTCCCCTGTGCACCCCTGTAGCTTTTTCAAATCCGAATTTCGGATAAAAATCTATGACAGAATCATTTGCGTATAGATACATACAATCACATTTATCTTGCCATTCGTCAATGATTTTTTCCATCAGCCATCGGCTCAAGCCGCAATTACGATATTCCGGCGCAGTCATTATTGTGCCAAGTTGGACATATCTTTTTTCTTGCCCATCATGCAAAATATTTATGATATTAACAGAAACATTTGCCACAACAACTTCACCATCAAGAAGAACGTGCGGAATATAGTCAGTTGTCCAATATCCGCTATTGTACCACGGTTCAAAATCAAGTCCGAAAACAGATTTTGCAAGCTTAATAAAACTATTTCGTTTTTTCGTATCATTGCAAACATCATTGCTGAATGCGTACATAGTATCATTAGTTTTAAATTGCATAGTATCATCTCCTTGAAAATAATTACATCTTTTTTTAACTGCTTGCACTTTTATAATGTTTCAACCCAAATCGCCAGAACCACAGAGCAAAGGCAGTAAATATGATAACAACACCGACTGAAAAAGCTAACTCTTCTATGTGCAACGCACCACTGATTAATTGGGTTGGTATTGTTGCCATAATGCCATATGGCATGACAAAATAGAATAAGACTTTGAAAAAACCCTTATACAATACGCCGGGAATTTTGAAATTAAGTTCCAACATATTTCCTTCTAATTGCTCAATGGCTGTCGCCGAAATTACAAAGAACGGAATCGTGCGTAATATTAATTCCATATCGTAATACAACACCGTCATTAGCAGTACCATTACAATATAGCCAACCACCATAATAGGTGTGACGGCTATTCCTGTAATCGTTACTCCATAAATTATGATGCCCGCACTAAGCAGTAGCAATGGTGCAGAGCCGGGATTTACATTTTCAAAGGTCAATCGCAAAAGTGCATTGCCCGGTTTTGTGATGTATTGGTCAAGTCCGCCTTCGCGTATTTTCCCGGATATGCCAATCACACCAAAAAAGTAGAGCAACATATTCAGTCCGTTTATCATAGAGAAGGTTCCTATGAAAATAATCATTTGTCCACGGCTCCAATCACCTATGCCATCCACCTGCCCGAATATCACTTCAAATGT
>JGI994J12354_10003095_pt1 | contig 15761 bp, 12 predicted proteins | sample IntmicLarv3ML3BL_FD_12354 | JGI IMG/M metagenome (IMG submission 12354)
CAGCCGCCGCCCGCCGAAAGCTGGTATGGTACAGCGATAATGATACAGGCGCTCAGTTTTTTACAGACAGCATTACGGAAGAATTACTTCTTTGCTCTGACCGCTCGGACGAAACTTTGGAGTGTGCAAGGGAATTGCTTAGAACCTTTGATCTTTATCCACATAAGGATTCACATCCTGCGACATTGTCAGGCGGACAGAAGCAAAGGCTTTCTATTGCCTGCGGATTATTGTCTGACCGGCCTGTGATGATTTTTGATGAACCGACCAGCGGGCTGGATGGTCGCAACCTCCGTCTTGTAGGCAGTATGCTTCGTCAGGCAGCCGAAAACGGGAAGTGTGTATTGGTTATTACCCATGATAATGAACTTATTCAGGAATGCTGCACACACAGCTATATACTCAAAGAACGTAGTTAGTAAGGTGAATGGAGATATGTCTATGGATTTAGAGGTGGTGAGTGATTGGTAGAAACCAGATGGGTTATATGCCCTGTCTGTACCGGCAAAACACACGAAAAACTTCGAGCGGATACAATCTTGGAGAACTTTCCACTTTACTGTCCGAAGTGCAAACGGGAAGCGCTCATAAGCATAAGGTAAAATGCCGCTAGGTACGATGTCAGTCTCGTTAATTGCGAGCATTTGCCTTTTCTTGCTTTGTAGACTATTGCAGATGTTTTATTTAAAATATTAATCGGCGTACAGTTTATACGCACATAATCTCGAATCTTTCATTCGAAGTATCAGCTATATTTTTCTTGCCATGCGCATTTTACGAGCATATTCTAAAGCCTTTCTTATTATTGCATGATACCTAATCGCTGAATTAGGATTAAGGCTTCTCGGTTTCTGTACATAGTATGTATGTACATGAGTGTCGATTCTGTTAATATACCCTGCATATGAAATAGGTTCAATCCTAGTTTGGTGTACTTCCCTCCGGTCCCAGCGAAAATCGCAGAACAATATATAGGCATCTTCAATATCTCCATATTTCTTGTTTCTGCTTGAGAAAATCCTTTGTCTTGTGCTTATTTTCCGGCTTTGTGTATAGATTCACGTTAATATACCTTTGGGATCGTGTTCCACTATTATTGAATCTGTAAAGACATATCTCTTTTAAATCGTCGCATATCTAGCCATAAGGCCAACTCAATAAGAACCGCAAAAAGGATGAACACATTCATTTTAATTAACCGTTGAAGGCATAAAAATAGAGTTTGAGAATTTGACAAAACTGTTGATTTATACTATCTTAGGGGTAAGTTTACATGGATGTTTATTGGGCGCTACATATAGTTTGAGTTAAGAGCAGGTGAAAATATGATATATTTAACACCGGAGGATATAATTGAGTCAGCAGGGTTATCTATTCGTTGCAATAATGCATTACGCAGAGCGGGTATATATACCATTGGTGATTTACTTGCGCATGACCGAGATAAAATTCCGGAGATTCGCAATTTAGGTGCCAAAAGTATAAATGAGATTCATGCTTTTTTAGAAAAAGTATCTTCTGATGCGGGAGATGTGCGTATTTTTTCGAGTGACAACGAAAGGCTATCTGATATGCGCATTGCGGAAAAGCCTGCTGTTTTGTTTCGCGATGATAATGGCGTACTAAGAAAAGATATATCGCTTGAAGAACTTGACCTGTCGGTCAGAAGTTACAATTGTTTGAAAAATGCCGGTTATGATTTTGCATCTAAATTGATTGGCATAACGGAAGAAGTATTGCTATCAATTAATAATCTTGGCAGAAACAGCGTTATAGAGATTTTGACGAAAATGGCAACAATTTATTTCCCCGAAAACAGCGATGATTTAGCGAGCATCAGTGAAAATTTTCCTTGTAAAGCCTTTGTATCAGAAGTTACAAAAACTTTTGCGCTACATGGCGGGAAGCTATATCAGGAACTTCTGCCTATTTTTGAGCGCGCTGATGAAGAAGGTAAAACGGTAGATTTAGCGGAGATTTTTTCGGTGAAAATACTTCGGGATGCGATTAAAAGTAAAATAATGGCTTTTCTGTCAACATTTACATTCGGAGTGGATAAAGCAGAACTTATGGAGCTATTTACCGACGCTATACCGGATTATACCCTTATTGAAGCGATTATAGATGAAATGGAATCAGAAGGGCAAATTATAGTTGGCAATAAAATTGAATGCCGGAAAATGACTATACTTGAATATGTTCAACAGATACCAAACGAAAGAAGCAGGGACTTTTTTCTTAAACGCCTTCAAGGGTTGACATTAGAGGAAATAGGAAGCCAATTCGGCGGCGTTACAAGAGAGCGAGTTCGGCAGATTGTAGCAAAATGTATGAAAAGCAAGCCCGGAGTTATTGAAGATAAATACATTGAAGTTTACTCAAAATATAATTTTTCGCTAAAAGATTTTACACTTGCTTTTGGGGAAGACGAAATAGTATATAATTATTTAACAATGGTGTGCGATAAACGCGAAGCGCTGCCGGTTGAAGAATTGCTTATAGATGAATCATTCCCTGCGGAAATTAGACGCAGCGCGGAAAGGATAGTATATAAAAATTATATAACGATTGATGGTGAGAGAATTTATAAAAGCCGCTCAAGCCTGGCTGATTATGTAGCCCGTACATATTTTCGCAGCGAAGCTTCTTTTAGCGACTTTGTTGATTATTATAATATGGTTTTAGAAGATTTATGGCTTTCGGATGATTTCAAGTTTGAGTTAAATGAAGGTACATATGAAAATAGATTTAATGAGCATGATAATGTTCTCTGGAAGCAGGGGCGTAGATTTAGGTATTATGATATTGATAATTATGATTTTCTTGACTTTTGGCAGGAGTTGTCCTTAGAGCAGTATCAAAATGTCGAGTATTCTTCATATAAGTTTTTTAGAGATCATCAAGAATTGATGCATAGATACGATATCCGTGATGAATATGAATTGCACAATCTTTTGAAAAAATTGTATAGGAAGAACGGATTCGAGAATATAAACTTTGGTAGAATGCCTATGCTTGAGTTTGGGAAAGCTGACCGCAATGGACAAGTTTTGGATATGCTCGTGCAGTTGGCTCCGGTGGCGATTCAGGATTTTGCTGTTTCATATGAAAATGAATACGGTGTTCATGCAGCTACGTTTATGGCGAATTTTTTGAAAAGCTTTGATGAATATTTCCATGACGGAGTATATGATATTTCTATGCCACAGCTTCCAAACGACCAATTTATAAGAATGAAAGATGTGCTTTTAGAAGATTATTATGAAATATCCGATATTAAGCGAATATATCAGAGAGAGTTCCCTAACGAAGCAGGGGGAAATATTAATCCATATGTATTAAAAACTCTTGGATTCAGTGTTTTTACATCATATGCTATAAAAAACACACATATCTCGGCTGCTTCATATTTCCATATGCTGCTAACAAAAGATGACATTTTTGATACGCGCAATTTTCCTCATGGTTTAAGCGGCAAGATTTCATACAATTCTGAACTCTATGCGCTCAAAGATAAATATGAAATTGTAGAATACGAGCCGTATTGCTACATAAATATCCGGCGCTTAAATAGTATTGGAGTTACCGCCGGGCACCTAAAAGAGTATTGTGATGATGTAGCGCAATATGTCAATATAGGTGAATACTTTACCATTGCTTCTTTGAATACTACCGGGTTTTCTCATAATTTGGATAACTTGGGTTTTGGCGAGGTATTTTATTCATCTATACTGTTAGAAGATACAAAGCGTTTTTCATATCAGCGGATGGGTGGTACAAAATTGTTTCGCAGAGGAACAATGGAAGCTTCGTTAAAAGGGTTACTGGAATTCATTGTCGGAAGGAAAACTTCCATTGATATTTACGAACTGACAGAACTGCTTGTCGATAAATACGGTATTAATATAGAAAGATATAAAATTATCAGCACAGTGGAAAATAGCCCTTTGTATTATGATTCTATTATGGAAAAGGTTTATATCGATTATGATACATATTTTGAGGAGGTTTAACTATGAACTTATTACCGGAAGGCATGGAGAACGGTGCCGTTATTAAAACGCAATTGTCCAGGAAGCTTACTGTTGACGGTATTACGCAGGCGTATCCGGTGTATAAAGTTAGGCTGGATTTGCTTTATTATAATGACCAAAATGACAGAATAGCCACATGGATTAGTGAGTATAAAAGCCGCCCGGGCAGCGTTGCCCTCAACTTGGATAACCGGACAGTATATAATGCGGTTATTGAAGATTTTATTGTTAAGAGCAACCCTGAGGCCATAAGAAAAACACAAACTAACATTGAGTTGGTTGACCAGCGGGAGCCGGGTGTAGTTCTCTTGGATGGGCGAGTGATTGATGGAAACAGGCGTTTTGCATGCCTTAGACGACTATCGGAAAATAACGACAAATTTAATTATTTCGAAACTATTATTTTAGATAGAAATATAGAAAACAGTGCAAAGCAGATTAAAATGCTGGAGCTGTCTATACAACACGGCGAAGAAAGCAAGGTGGATTATAACCCGATTGACCGCCTTGTCGGTATTTATAATGACGTAATTGATACAAAATTGCTTTCGGCTGCGGAATATGCCCGCAGCGCAAATGAGCAGTTGCAAGAAGTAAACAGACGAATAGAGATTGCTAATTTAATGATTGAATTTTTAGAATTTATAAATGCCCCACTGCAATTTCACGTAGCTAGGGATATGCAAGTTTATACCCCTATCGAAGCGCTTTTGCCGCTATTAAAGAAATGCCGCACAGAAGATGATGCCGAGGATGTAAAAATAAGTGTATTCACGAATTTGCTTATGCGCTCGGAAGGCGATATGCGCCAGTTCGTCCGTAGTTTAAAAAATATTGTAGGATCGGATTATCAAGCGGGGTTTATAGAAGAACAGAAAGAGATTGCCGCGAAAGTTGTGGAAGCTCTGCCGCCGGTGGGTTATGTAACAGATAGAATAATACGCGATGTAATACGCGCAAATGATGAAATTGTGCAAGAGCTTGGAAACTCGCTGGATAAAGCTATGATGAAAGTTAAAAAAACCGAAACCAGAAACAGGCCGGTATTACTTATTGAAAAAGCTACGGAGCTTTTGGAAAGTATGGATATGAATATATTGAAAAAACTTAACGATAGCGATATACAGCGCATAGGAAGGCAGCTTGGGCGATTAGAGAGCGTTATTGAAGAAATAAGAGGCGGTTTAAATGACTGATTGGATATTGCAATATGATGGAAGTTTGTTTTTGCAAATGCCTATTAAGGATATAGATCCTTTTTGTATTAGCGCATTTTATAAATTGTCGCTGAAGCGGTATGTTGAGAATATATATGGTGACAATATTCGATTTAAAAGCACACTGACCTATTTGGATTATAAAAGAGTTATACAGCTTTGCGAGCGCGAAGCGTCAAAGCGTGGCATCTCTTTAAGTATAGAGAATGAGCTTTTGGATTATATCAGCGCGAAAGATATCCGTTTAGAATCCCGCTTCCGATTGGGCGTAGAATTAAAAAATCAAGATGAGAAACTGCAAGAAAAGTTTGATGAATACAGATATATTGTCGATAATGCTATGAGCCGCAAACTTAGGGAAAAGCAAATGTGGGATTCATTTTTCATGTGCGCCATGAGAAAGTCCGGTAATTTCTCTGTGCCGGGTTCCGGTAAGACGGCATCTGTACTGGGCATGTTCGCATATTTAAAAGCAAAGAGACTGATAAGGCGTATAGTTGTGGTTTGCCCTAAAAATGCGTTTGGCTCGTGGATAGACGAGTTCCGTATATGTTTTGATAAAATTGAACCTTTATACTGTTTCAATATACATTCAGCATCATATAAAAGCACAGCAGATAGGAAACGAGGCATTCGACTGGAATCCGGAGCCTGTAATTTGTTATTATTCAACTTCGAAGCTTTGGCGACTTATAAAGAGGAAATTAACACTCTTATAGATGAACATACCTTACTTGTTTTTGATGAGGTTCATAAAGTTAAGCGGATTGGCGGAATATATGCAGAGTGCGCTGTTGATATTGCGAAGAACGCGCACTATACAGTAGCTATGACAGGAACGCCGATTCCCAATTCTTACACGGATATTTATAATTTTTTGCATATATTATTTCCTGACGAGTACGAAGAATTTTTCAACTTTAGCCCTACATTGCTGCGCAATCCGCTGCCGCTTGATATAGCCTCAATCAATAATAAGATGCAGCCATTTTTCTGCCGAACTACTAAAAAGCAGTTAGATGTGCCTGATGCTAACCCTGATGATATTATTCCGGTAGCGGCAGATAAAACTGAGAATCGGATTTTACATATACTCAAAATGCGATATCGAAATAGCCGGCTTGCCTTGGTTATCCGAATTTTGCAACTGGAAAGCAACCCTCATATGCTACTTAGAGCGTTAGATATGAATGATTTTCGATATCTGCTGGATGATTCATTGGATGTGGAAGATATTGACATCACCGACTGCGGTGATGAGGTAAAAGAACTACTTGAATCTTACGCAGAAACAACTAAATTTCGCAAATGTATTGACTTAACAAAGGATTTAACAAATCAGAACAAACCTGTGATAATTTGGTGTATTTTTATTAACTCTATAGAAAGATTATCTGCGGAATTAGAACGGCAGGGGATAATGACAAAATGTATATATGGCGAAGTGGCGTTAGAAGACCGCCAGCAGATACTCGCAGATTTTAAAGCAGGGAATTTTCAAGTGTTATTAACCAACCCACATACCCTTGCTGAATCAGTATCGCTGCATAGCGTATGCCATGATGCGTTATACTTCGAGTATAGCTATAACCTTGTCCATTTGCTTCAGTCAAAAGATCGCATACATCGTCTCGGATTGTCGGAAGATCAATATACACAATATTATTTTTTGCAAACGGGTTATGAAACTGAGGATGGCGAATGGTCTATGGATGGCGCAATTTACGAGAGGCTTGTGGAGAAAGAGCGAATAATGCTTAAGGCCATCGATAGTAATATGCTCGAAGCAATGCCTACGGATGAAGAAGATTTGGCGGCAATTTTTGGAAGCTTATTTAAGTGATATTTTGAATTTGAAAGAGTTAATTTTATTTTTATATACTGCGTCACTGTTGATAGAACGAGACAATTCGATAAGGAGATTCATCATGAAAAAAATAAAACAATTTAAATCGCTGGAGCCGATGTGGAAATATGTGATTTTTACTTACCTATTGTTTGGGGTGATGGTGCTTGGTATCTGCGGCACCGCTTCTCCGGTGTTCCACATGTTTTCTTAACTATTGCATACATCGTTGTCATATAAGCCGTTTAATCTATAATGTTTTTTGAAGGTAGATGGTTATATGATTCAAAAAATGTTGGAAAAACGAAATATCGATATACAAAACATTCAAAAAATTGCTAACGGGCTTGTAATATCATTATCCGAACTCTTTCGTGATTTATAAAGGGGGTAGCTTTCATATGAAGCAACAAGATTTAAGAACATACCAACGTCGTGGTGTAACACGAGAAAGTGGCTTTCATACCTGCGAAGAAACAACAGGTGGCGAATGCTTAGTTAAAAGAGCTCAAGCATATAGAACACAATATTCCACAACTTCTTTTGTTTTTCGCGCGAATAACATTGAACTCGTTGAACTTTTTGATAGTGGAAATGGTTTACTGGCATTTGGCGGATATATTAATACTAATAAACCTATCCGGATTTCGTTTAAGCTGACATACCATATAGGGAAGCATCATTTTGAACATCAAAAAGAATTTAGCGAGCCAATAGACATAAATGAGTGGACAAATATTGGTTTTCATAAAGAGGTAAAAATCGAGTACGAATTAGGAATTGAATCTCCGACAACGGTTTATTTCGCTATAGTCGAAATGATTGTATCCTGTGAACCGGGTACTGTATTGGAATTTATTTCGTTTGATGTAGGGGCAGTTACAAAGCCGGAATTTATTGGCGATGCACTCAGGATTAGCTTTAATCAAAAAACAACAATGCACATTCCCTATTTGTATTACCTTGATGGCGAAAAACCGCTCGAAGCAACTTTGCTTTATGCAGGGAAGGAGCTAAAACCGGGAATCCCATTTTACGACAAAAACATAAGTCCAAACATTCCATTGAAACAGGGCCGCATAGTGGTTTTGAAAAGCTGTAACCGTTGTGGTCGTTTTTTACCTATCAACATTAGTAATGAATTAAACACTCTGAGCTATTCATTGCATTGCAAAAAGCGCGCACCTTGTGTTCATTCTACGTTTCGAGCATATACAATTCAAAACGCAAGTGAACTAAGCGATGATGATAAGAATGAACTAAAAATCGAAAACGGCAAGGTAGTGTCTTATTATGGTCATCAGCTTGAGTGCAAAGCGTGTAAAAAGTTTTTTGTAAATGCGCCGTTGAATCCACAACGTAACCCTCAACAATTCAAGGAAGATGGATTGCGTCGTAGAGCAATCGAAGTTCTTGTGAATAATTTGCTTGAGCGCAACCTTGTTCATTTCGAGTATGAAAGTCGTACTAAAAAGGAGTTTTCAGAGTATATTTGGCGTAAATTTGACTGTAAGTGTTTCAAATGCGGCAAAAAGATACCTCTTGATGAAATGCACCTTGACCATACGATGCCGTTGGCTTATCTTTATAGACTTGACGAAACAGCGACGTGCCTTTGTGGAACTCACAATTCACAAAAAAGCGACCATTTTCCGGTTGAATATTATACAAGAGATGAATTGGTAAAGCTAAGTAAAATTACAGGTTTATCAATGGATATGCTTACATATCATGGAATCAATCAAACTGTGCTGGATTTATTGGTTGATAATATCATTTGGTTTTACGACAACTTTTTGATGGGAACGGATTATCAAAAAGTTCGAGACGGTATTTTAACTGCTGATAAGATAAATGATTCGTTGAAACGAGTAATAAAGGGCAAAGTTGACTTAGCGGAAGAATACCGCCAACGCACAGGCAAGTATCCAAGTTCTGTCACAATAGTATAAAAAAATAGGCGAATGAAAGATTCTTTCACTCGCCTATTTTTTATCTGCGAATTAAAAACAAAAATTGATGTTCTAAAGTTCCGCCCTTATCTTTAATACCATGTTTTTCAAGTTCAGATACATTTTCGCTACCACGGTAAGCTTCCGTGAAATATTGATTTGCATAAACCATTAATTCGTTTGCCATATTGATTTTATCGGTTTTTCCGAGATGCAAAATCACACGCCCATAAGGCTTTAATACCCTATAGCACATTTTAAAGAATGATTGATAAACAGAAAAGTTTGCTCGTTGCTTTCGGTCAAGGAATTTTTCATCAGCGGTTTTATAATCATCGGATTCCCAACCACATAACCAAAGTCTCATCCAATTCATCATGTAGAATCGAATAGAATCGGCAAACGGCGGGGAACAGATTATCACATCCACCTCTCCGTCTAATGAAGTAATATCAGCATAATCTCCAAACATTGAACGTCCCGGTACATAGTTAGAAAAATCCCCCTGTTTATATGATAAATTGACTTTTTTCGTTATGTGTTCAATAACATTTTTATAAACAAAATCGCCTTTTGGTGCGTAAGGGGTTAGCGAATGAGAATTGCGTGATAATGCATATGGTCGATTTCCGTGTAATACATGGAGCAACGCAGAAAGCATCATACTTTCAGCGACAGTTATTTCTGAAAAATGGTCTAAAAAGTATCGTCTTGCACAGAGAATTTCTTTAAATGTATCGGTATGAAAATATTCCGGCAATTTACCATTAAACCCAAATGATGAATATTTTTCTTGCTCCGCAGATACAAATGAATTATTTAGATTTTTTTCGATGAAGTTCTTTAGTTTAGTTATTTCCGTTAGAACTTCGGTCTCATTTGCTTTTTCGAGTTTTGCTTTTGAAACGACATAAGCCATTTCGCTCATGTCATTACCAATTCCAATACGACCTTGTAAACAGGCTTCAAATGGTATTGTTCCGACTCCACAAAGCGGATCGAGAACCGTATCGCCTCGCTCGGTAAAATGTGACACTAAAAAATGAGCAATGGAGGGTTTTAACTTACCGTGATATGAACATAGAGAATGCCAGGAATGACCCCAGTTACGACCGTCATATGGGTTCTTTTTATATGGCATAAATGTTAAAAATTTTTCTGCTTGCTTTTTCAAAAGCTCATCCGGTAAACATGGCTTATTAAGGCGAAACCTCAAAAGCCGCTGTGAAAGCACCATGCCGTTCTTTGAACGCCGTTCTCTCAATATTTCCTCGTCGTATTTAACAAATCCGTGAGCTTCACAAATAGCTGATAATATGTCATGCGTCGGAATATGAACTCCTGCAAATTGGGAATCGCCTATATCCATGATGAATATAGCATTATGCTTCATTGCACATTTAAGACGTTCAATAACATTGTTCATATCATTAAAATATCCGGCAACCATTTTAGGGATTCTTACATCATATGCTTTTGGCAAAAGCTCGTTTATGTACGGTTGTACAATCGGGAGTATGGGAATATTACCGTTTCTTTTAGAAACATTGTTTATGCCGGCAATTATTCCTCTCGAATGAAACGATGGCAAGTCATTTTCGGTTTCAATAAAGCCATTCAATTTCAATTCTAATTTTGTGTTTCGAATGTAGTTTGTACCATTCAGATATGGTGGCGATGTTATAACACAATCAATTTGATCCTCAATATTAATATCTCGCGCATCAAAACTGAGCATCTGAGAATAGCCGGCTATTTTTGAACCGATAGCCAATATATCGCAGATCATATCCTCAACTTTTTTATAGAACAACCCATACACATCAGAATCTTCACGCTTCTTTTCGCCCTCTTTAGCAAAACGAAGGTCACCACGCCGAACCATTTTAGACACCGAAACAAGAACGGATGATAATGCAAGCATTAGCAATGACCTGCTATCATTGTCTGTAACTTTGTTTATTTGGCTCTTTATTGCTAAGATATTTATTAAAACATCGTTGTTAAAGAACTTTTCAAAGCCACCATATTCTACGGAGTTAAATGACATCTGCATTCCGTGAACGCTCAAGTTCTCAATAAAATTTTTGAGCGCAGAAACGCCGGTGCCAGAATCTACAAGTCTTTTTACGCAGTTTATTTTTGTTTCAACGACTGAAGCCATAAACGGGTTTGATTCACTAAAATACGTTGAATAACCTCTTTGAGTAGCAACAAGTGGCGTTGTGCCTGTTCCACAAAAAGGGTCGTAAACAGTATTTATTTTTTCATCAGACAGGCTGTCAAGAATTTTGTTAATGAAACAAGAGGAATAGCCTTCTATGTACGAATACCAAGAATGGATGGGCTCGTTTCTATTTAGTTGAAACGTACCTGCACGGCGTGTGTTTTTATTTTTATGACCTGGAACAGTTTCCAAATCAATCATTGGATTAAAGTGATTTGTATCAATCAAGACCTTGGATTTATTCATTGGTGTCATCTTCTGCCTCCATTTTCTTCAGGACAATCTGTGAATTTGCAGGGTCAAAAAAAACACCAAATTTTCTTTTTCCGCATTTAGCGTTAAAATTAGTTAAAATAGCTTTTTGCAAAATGTATGTATCTAAATAAATCGGCTCCGAACTTTTCAAACTAAGCCTTCCCTTTTTTCAGACTTACAGCAGACTAATTATAGCACGAAATCAGACCGAAACCAAGAGATTCTATCTTTTGTTCTGCTTCTGAATATCTTCATTAACAGTCGAAATCATGGTATTTTGTTCGCCTCGCTTTCGGCTATTCTTTGTCGTTCTATTTTTAATTTGTTTTAGTGGCGGGTTTGGGTGTATAATTTAAATATATATGGAAGCAATAAACAAACTCTTATATAGAAAGCTGAGATGAACTATTATGACAGTTGCTGTTCGTTATCAATCTCGCGGTGGGAATACTAAAGCGGTAGCCGAAGCTATTGCAAAAGCGGCGGGGGTCACGGCAAAGCCAATTGATGCTCCGCTTGATGAAGTGGTTGATATTTTGTTTGTAGGCGGCGGCGTCTATGCATGGACAATTGACAGTTCGCTAAAAAGCTATTTGGAAAACTTAAACAAGGACAGCGTAAAATCCGTAGCGGCGTTTACAACCGGCGGCGGTATGAGCATGACAGACAAAATAGTTGAAATTGTCAAAGGAAAGGGAATTGATGTTTGCGATAAAACTTTGCCGATAAAAATGGGCGTGCAAAATTATCAATTATTTGGCGGCAAAGGCGAGGCTGTGTTATCGGAGAAAAAAGTTGATTTAATCAATAATTTCGTCAAAGAAATAATGTTATAATCATAACGCCAAAATATAACGATTCTCCTCGTGCGTTTTATCTTTCAATAACATGATTTTTGAGTATTCAATATGTCTTATTTATACCATTAGTCAAAATCTAAGGGCGAAACCTTGACCTTTTTTGGAGAGTCTATTTTTTATTAAATGAATAAACTACCCAATATATGCCTGCCACAAATATGCTGCCGCCGATGATATTTCCGATTGTGACCGGCAGCAGATTATTAATAAAAAAGCTGCTCCAATTCAGATGGCTGAGGCTTTCGGCGGAAACGCCGATTTGAATGGCCGCATCCAGCAAAGTTTCGTTATTCTTGGCGAAAATGCCTGCGGGTATGTAATACATATTTGCGATGGAATTTTCAAATCCTGATGTAATAAAGAGCCATATGGGGAAGAATGCGGAAAAGATTTTCCCCGTTATATCTTTTGCGCTATAGGTCATCCAAACGGCCAGGCATACAAGCCAATTGCACATAATACCCAGGCACAGAGCCGATACAAAGGTCAGTTCGACCTTCTGTACGGCTATTTTTATTGTCATCGCACCAAGCATATTCGCCCCGCTTGAGAATTGCCCCGATAAATTCATCATATAGGCGATAAATAATGAGCCGATGAAGTTGCCTATATAGACAAATATCCAATTGCGAAGCATAGAGCCGACTGAAATTTTTCGCTCCAAAACGGCGGCAAACATTAATGTATTACCATTAAATAATTCTCCGCCGGCTATTACCGCCAGCATAAGCCCCGTTCCGAAAATGGCGCCTGCCAGGCATTTGCCCAAGCCGAATGTTTCAGGCTTTAGCAGAAGGTTAAAAGCCGCCATATTTGAGCCTTCGGATGCGAAAGCGATAAAAGCGCCCGCCATAAAGCCCAGCAAAAGCATATTTATGTAGGAAAGTTTAGATTTTTTGACGGCTATATTTATTGTATTTACCAAGATTTCTTCAGGTGTTAAGTAGTTCATAGTTATTCCTCCGTTATTAGATAGCGAAACAAGATATTTACATTAAAAAATCATTTTTTGCAGCTATGAATTAAGACGCTCGTGGTTTAGTTTGATATATCGCTGCGCCGGCGGAAGCATTCTTTTACAAAGCCGGCTATTAATAATACAATCACAGCAAACCCCAGAACGCCCTGCAATGGGTACACATATTGTATAACATTTGTAAATCCTATGAGGCTGAGGGTGTAACATACTATGCAAAGCGCCCCTAAGCAGGCTTGCTTTTTTCTGTTGTCCGAAGGCAGCCGCGGGGTTATTGCATACAAAGCGTTTGTAGCGGTGCAGAAAATTGCCAGCATCAGAACCATTGCATAAGCTATCTGCAAAGCAGGCGATAATTTCCCGGCAAAATAAAGCATTGGCATGGGATAGAGGTAGGATGCCGAAGGATCCATAATCAGCACTTTGAAAAGCAAAAAAGCGCTGAGCCCAAGGCCTAAACCGCCCAATGCGCCGCCTATAAGAGCTTTTTGAGTAGATTTAACCTGAGCGCCCGATACATATAAAATGGGAATGGCGGCAAGATAGTTGTAACAGAGATATATAAGAGCGGATACCGGCCACGGGTAGCTCGGCGTAGGCAAGGCTTGATTTTCAATGCCGGTTAGATTTGCGGGAGTTACCGCAAGTAAATAAACAGCTATACCCAGCGCCATAATCAAAATTAACGGAACAATGCGTTCCATGGTTTTTACAATGCCCTTAATACCCCGAGCAACCACAATGAAAACGGCGGCGGCCGTAAAAAAACTTCCCAACGGTGCGGGGATAGCCAACTGCTGGTTTGCAACTGCTCCGCCGGCGGCGAGCATAGCCATAAATATTACGGCGAATACGGTGTACATGCACCATTCGAGCATAGTTTTAAGCCGCTCATTGCCTAGGGCTAAAAGGTCGAAATAAGCCGGGGGCTTTGCCATAGCCGCATAAAGCAGCAATATTATACCTAAAGTAACAAATAAAAGCGTGCATAAAGCAATTCCGCCTAAGCCAAGCGTTCCGTATATGCTGAAATAAGTGTAGATTTCTTTTCCGGAAGCGAAGCCGGCCCCCAAAAGCGAGCCTATATAAAGCATAGCAATGGTAAAAGAATTAATTTTTACATCCACAAGCGTTTACCTCATAATCAGTATTATTTAATTTGCATATAGTTTTTGGTGTAATTTTTATGATTGCGGCATTCATAAGCTCATTATTTCATAAAGGCAACTATTTATCGCCTAATTAATAAAAGAAGATGAGCTTGTAAATTATCCCACAGCTTATTATCATATCAGTTTTGCGAAATAAATTAAAGCCCCTAATTTAATTGAGCATATTAAATATAATAAAATACATTTAATACAGTGGGGTTAGGTTCTTGAAGCAGCTTGAAATAAATCAGTTTAAAGCAATCGAAGGGGTTTGATATATTGACTTTCCCACAAAAATTTTGTAAAATGTGGGAAAAAAGGAGGGATATTCCATGGATCAACTCAGTCATGATATGCTTGAAGCTCAGAGCAGCCTTGGCGCGTTAAAAATTTCTCCAAACGGTAAATATGCCGCTTGGGTTGAAACTCGCCCGTCTGCCAAAGAGGACAAATATCTTTATTGGCTCCATTTCGCTGATTTGCAAAAGGACAAGGTATTTCCTTTAACAAGCGGCGGAGGAGAAAATAGCTTTTGCTGGCTGGACTGTGATAGTCTCATTTTTCCGGCGCTGAGGGCGGAGGATGATAAAAAAGCAGCCGCCGACGGGGAACCTTTATCAGTCTTTTATCGCATTGCCGTTACCGGTGGTGAAGCGAGAGAGTTTTTCCGTATCCCGTTGAAGGGTGCAACGGCGCTTGCCGTATTGGGAGAGCAATTGCTCCTTAGCGCCAATTATGACACAGACTTGCCCAATTACATTGACTTGGATGAAGAAGGCAAAAAAGATTATCGCAAAGCCGTTATAGAGCGCAAAAAGGTTGTTACTGGCAATGAACGCCGCTATCGCGCCGATGGCATGGGCTATATAAACGGCCAGCGCAAACAATTTTATTTATACCATTTATCTACAGGCGATCTGAAATCTATTACAACAGAAAGCCAAAATGCGGGAGAATATGCCGTAAGCGTTGACGGCGGCAGCATTATCTACTGCGCTGATGTGGCTAAGCTCAACGGAGAAACGGCAACCCATGCAATATTTTGCTATGATATAAACAGCGGATTAACAAAAACCGTTTCTGCCGACAGCGGCTACCAGATATCCAAAATTGCTTTGTTTAAAGATAAAGTATACTTCTGGGGATCCGAATATCCTTATGGCAATTCAAAATCTAAGCAGGAATGGTTAAGCATTTCAACGGTTGACGGTAGTGTTGAAAAATTAGACCAAGGGGATTATAC
>JGI994J12354_10003096_pt1 | contig 15753 bp, 16 predicted proteins | sample IntmicLarv3ML3BL_FD_12354 | JGI IMG/M metagenome (IMG submission 12354)
AACATTCGAAAAAAGGTGTGAAAAGTATGAAAGGAATTCTGAAAAATTTTGCAAACCCTAATCTTATAATGCAAGAAAAAGGCGTATGGGGAAAGGTGGTTGCTGTGAGGTGGTATTAGTAGGACTAAAGTCGTTTGCAAACACAAAATTAGATTTTGTAGATTGTCTAATGTCAGGTTACCAAACAGAGGGACACGAGATCTATACTTTTGACAAAGAGTTGAGAAAGTATTTACAAAGGCATACATAAATATTGAAACACTTTATTCACCATAAAGTATCAGGAGGCAACATGGCAGATGACATAAAACAACTAAGGCGCCTAGTAATAAAAGCCTATCATATAACCGATGTACAGGCAGGAAAACAAGACGATATTACTGTGGACGGAAAAATGATTGTCAGTAAAGAAATCATAGAAAGCCTAGTAGAGCAAGAACCACTCATTGAGGCGATTGACATTAAAATCATCAAACCAAGAGAACATGATTGTTGGACAAATACCATTATGGATATCATTCCAATTTCAACGAAAGTTTTGGGAAAGATAGGTGAGGGCATTACACATACAATTACAGGGGTGTATGTTATTTTGACAGGTGTTGATACAAATGGAATACAAACGCATGAGTTTGGCTCGTCAGAGGGAAAACTACGAGAGCAACTCTATTTGAATCGTGCGGGAACACCGAGTGAAAATGATTACATTATTTCTTTTGATGTTACATTGGCAGCAGGAATGGGACAAGAACGCGTCGGACCAACAGCAGCACATCGTGCGTGTGATAAATTTATTCAACAATATAGGGACAAATTGAAAAAGTTCAAAGGTGATTTATGCACAGAACGACATGAGTATCACGATGTTATTCGAACAGGAAAGAAGAAAGTTTTGCTGATTAAACAGGTGGCAGGACAAGGGGCAATGTATGATACACATTTATTTTCGAAAGAGCCATCAGGTGTAGAGGGTGGAAAGTCTATTATTGATATGGGTAATATGCCGGTGTTAGTGACGCCGAATGAGTATAGAGATGGGATTATTCGGTCTATGCAATGAGGTGGGGAGAAAAGTTGAACTTTAAGACAAGTAAATTCAAAAATAAGGAGAACCTCTATGGGAATAGGACCATCAACAAAGGAAACATCACTACATCATTTTCGTGACCCACTCTTAGACGTAGTATCCAACGATACAGACTTAGATTTATTGGGCATTTTAATTGTAGGAACCCCAGATGGAAATGAAGATAAAATACTTGTAGGGACAAGGGCGGCAGTTCTCGCAGAATCTATGCGCGCAGATGGAGTGATTATTTCTACAGATGGCTGGGGAAATAGTGATGTAGATTACGCAAATACTATCGAGCAGATTGGTAACAGAGGTATTCCAGTGACAGGACTTAAGTTTAGCGGAACGGTAGGGCAATTTGTGGTGACAAATGATTACTTAGACGGAATCGTGGATATTAATAAAAATGAAAGAGGCGAAGAAACAAACGTTGTGGGAGAAAATAATATGACAACGCTAGATTGTCGTAAAGCAATGGCACTTTTAAAGCTGAAAATGAGACAACAAAGCAATGATTAGAAAGCGCTATGTTTTTAGGAGGATTGCATAAAAATCTCAAATATGATAATAAGGATAGAACAGGAAGTGTCCGTTTTATCCTTTTTCTTTGCATTTAGGAGGAGAATATACTATAATTATATATACCAAAAAGTTAAGTAAAGTCAAAAGGAGCGTATATGAACATTGTATACAAAGCAGTGACCAAGCATACAAAACAAATGTTAAGAGACTTTGTACGGTTTACATACCGTATGCAACACCCGAAGTCAACCTTTCGCCTTTGCGTATTTGGAGCAGGTTTTTGGACATTAACTCCATTTTTAAGAGGTGATATGCCAGCTCGTATACTACTTGCTGTATTTGGTGGGTTTATCGTTGTATTTGCATTAACAAGGCATCTCATTGCAGCGAATAGGCTAGCAGAGCATGATGAATACTATCAAAAACAGACAGAAATCATCTTTCTTTTTGGAGAGAAAGAGTTTTCGATTCAAACAGGAACTGATGAAGTACCTATGAAGTATACAGAGATATCGCAAGTATATAAAGACAAGCACAATTATTATCTTTGGCTTAACAATGAAGATATACAAGTTCTGCCACGTGCAGATTTTGTGACAGGAGACGAAGAAACGTACGAGACATTTATAAGTCAGAAAATAAAAAAAGAAGTTTTACCACTTTATCTGCCACTGCGAGAGCGCCTAATACTTATGAACGAGGCAAGAAAGCAAGCAGAGAAAGTGCATGATGAAAAAATAGAGAAAAATAGGAATAGAGAAAAATAGAACTAGAGAGAAATAAAACATAAAGAAGAATAGAAATACAAAAAATAAAAATACAGATACAGAAGAGTAAAAATATAGAAGAATAAAAATACAGAAAAAGAAAGAAGAACATAAACATGGGAGAGCAAACAAAAAATAAACCAGTATTAGTAATTATGGCAGCAGGAATGGGCAGCCGATATGGAGGTTTAAAGCAGATAGATCCAGTAGATGATGAGGGGCATATCATTATGGACTTTTCTATTTTCGACGCAAAAAAAGCAGGGTTTGAGAAAGTTGTTTTCATCATAAAAAAAGAAAATGAGACAGATTTTCGACAAGCAGTTGGCAATCGTATTAGTAAAGTAATGGAAGTGGCATACATCTTTCAAGATATTGCGAATATCCCAGCAGAATTTGCATTGCCAGAGGGACGAACCAAGCCGTGGGGAACGGGACACGCTGTACTTAGTTGCCGAGAGGTGATTGATGGACCATTTGCAGTTATTAATGCAGATGATTATTATGGAAAAGAGGCGTTCGAACTCATTTATACATATTTGACAACGCATACAGATGATGACAAATACCGCTATACGATGGTGGGCTATGCACTTGCAAATACAGTGACAGATAATGGACACGTTGCAAGAGGGGTGTGCGATATGAATGCGAGGGGTGAATTGCTTGGTATAGATGAACGTACACGCATTGAAAAGCGCGATGGCATAATTGCATACACGCCAAATGATGGGGAAAGCTGGATAGAATTACCAGAGCAGTCGGTGGTTTCTATGAATATGTGGGGATTTAGCAAAAGTATTCTAGTAGAGTTAGAAAAGCGTTTTCCAGCATTTTTAAAAAAAGGAATACAAGAAAATGCCTTAAAATGCGAATACTTTTTACCAGAGGTTGTAAGTGAATTAATACAAGAAGAAAAAGGCAGTGTAGCAGTTCTAAAGTCACAAGATAAATGGTATGGTATCACATACAAAGAGGACAAGCCAGTTGTAGTGAATGCGATACGACATATGAAAGAAACAGGAGTGTATCCGCAAGTTCTTTGGAAATAAGCATGTAACAATCAATAGATATGGCAGAAACAACACATAAAATAATAGGAGGTCACGACGATGGCAAAGATACTAATTACAGGTGGAGCAGGTTATATTGGAACACACACAGCGCTTGAATTACTCAGCAGTGGGTATGAAGTGGTTTTATATGATAATCTTGTAAATGCTTCTAAAGAAGCAGTCAAGAGAATCGAAGAATTAGCAGGTGGTGTTTCTATTCCGTTTTATGAAGCAGATGTGATAGATAAAGATGCGTTAAGAACGGTATTTAAAGAACATCAAATTACAGCAGTAATACACTGTGCAGCTTTAAAAGCAGTGGGCGAATCTGTACAAAAACCATTGAAGTATTATCACAATAATATCGCTGGAACACTGGCTCTTTTAGAAGTAATGGACGAAGTCGGCGTGCAAAATATTGTATTTAGCTCTTCGGCAACTGTATATGGTGATTCTCCAATTATGCCAATTACAGAAGATTGTCAGAAAAGAGATTGTACGAACCCATATGGTTGGACAAAGTCAATGATGGAGCAGATCATGATTGACTTGCAAAAGGTGAATCCAAACTGGAATGTTGTATTACTTCGCTATTTTAACCCAGTAGGAGCTCATAAAAGTGGACGAATTGGTGAGGATCCAAAAGGAATACCAAACAACCTTATGCCTTATATTTCACAAGTGGCAGTTGGGAAATTACCACAAGTAGGAGTTTTTGGTAATGACTATGATACACCAGATGGAACGGGTGTTAGAGATTATATACATGTGCTTGATTTGGCAGTAGGACATGTAAAAGCAATACAAAAAATAGAAGAAAAAACAGGCTTATCAATCTACAATCTTGGTACAGGTGTGGGCTATTCGGTACTTGATATGATTCAAGCATTTAGCAAGGCATGTGGCAAAGAGATTCCTTATGAAATCAAACCACGTAGAGGCGGAGACATTGCACAATGTTATGCAAGCCCAGTAAAGGCAAAAGAAGAGCTAGGCTGGGAGGCACAATATGGGCTAGATGATATGTGTGAGGATACTTGGAGATGGCAGTCAAACAACCCAAAAGGATATGAAGAATGAAAAACAAAATTGAGATTAAAGGAAAACTAAAACTATATATGCAATGGCCATCTATTATGGTCTTGCTATTGGTGGGGCTAAATGCATGGATGTATCGTGTAGATAAGAACGTTGCGATTGTTATGAGCGTTTTTATCGGCGTGTATACACTTGTGGCATTGGCGTTGTATTTTTCTTGTAAATCTCATATTTTTTCAGATTTAGTAGAATTTGCTGCTCAATATGGTGTAGTACAAAATACATTACTGCGCGATCTGGCTATCCCTTATGCAATTATGCTAGACGATGGCAAGATTATATGGGCAAACAATGAATTTTTAAATGTGTTAAAAGACGGTAATGTGCAAGGTTCTTATTTGAGCAAATACATACCTGATTTGAATCGTAGCGTTTTTCCAGAAGAGCAACAGTCGGTAGAGATTGAAGTGAAATACGGTACGGCAAGTTATGTAGCAGAGCTGACTAAAGTGTCAGTAAAGGGATTTAACGAATCAGAACAACTATTCCAGTTGCCAAAAGAGGCAGAATACTTTGTGGCAATTTATTTGAGAGATGTAACCGAGTTAAATAAATATATGCGTAAGCATGAAGATCAAAAACTACTTGCAGGTTTTGTTTATGTTGATAATTATGATGAAATGATGGAAAGTGTGGAAGAGGTAAGGCAATCGCTGTTATTGGCACTTATTGACCGTAAAATCAACCAATATTTTGGTAAAGTAGATGCGATTATCAAGAAGTTAGAGAAAGATAAATATTTTGTAGCAGTACGAAAAAAACATCTTCAGAACTTAAAAGAAGATACATTTTCGCTCTTAGAAGATGTAAAGGCAATTAACATGGGGAATACAACACCTGCAACGCTTAGTATTGGATTAGGTACGCATGGTGAATCCTATGCATATACATCGAATTATGCAAGAATGGCAATCAACTTGGCATTGGCACGTGGTGGCGACCAAGCAGTTTTAAAGAGTCAGGAAGAAATTATTTATTTTGGTGGCAAGCGAGAACAACGAGCAAAGAACACACGTGTTAAGGCAAGAGTAAAGGCAGAGGCAATGAAAGAAATGATGATGACAAAGGATACTGTTGTTATCATGGGACATCAATTAGGAGATGTAGATTCACTTGGAGCAGCGATAGGGCTTTACAAAGCAGCAACGATTTTAGAGAAAAAGGCATACATTGTATTAAATGAGATTACGGTTTCAATTCGCCATCTTTACGAGGCATATATGGAAAATGGAAACTATCCCAAGAACCTTTTCGTTACATCAAAAGAAGTGGAAGAGCTACTAGATGATAACACAATGATTATTGTGGTTGATACAAATAAAGCAGAGCTAACAGAGTGTGAAAAACTTCTATATTTAGGAAAGACTTTGGTAGTGTTTGATCATCATCGTACAAGCAGTAAGCCGATTGAAAACACAACCTTATCTTATATCGAACCACATGCTTCATCTACTTGCGAAATGGTAACAGAAGTGTTGCAGTATATGGACGAAGAAATCAAATTGACGCAATTAGAGGCGAGTACACTATATGCAGGAATTATGGTAGATACCAATAACTTTATGACACGTACAGGTGTGCGAACATTTGAGGCAGCAGCACACTTGCGTAGAAATGGCGCAGACATTGAATATCTTCGCAAAATGTTCCGTACAGACATGGGCGCATATCGCGTAAAAGCAGAAATTGTTAGCAAAGCAGAAATGTATCACGATGCATTTGCGATTTCAGGAAATTCAAACATGGAACAGGTAGAAAGCCCAACGATTGTAGGGGCACAGGTTGCAAATGAACTATTAAATGTGGAAAATGTAAAAGCTGCATTTGTACTGACTCTATACAATGGGAAAATCTATGTAAGTGCTCGTTCTATTGATGAGATTAATGTACAAATTGTCATGGAAAGACTCGGCGGCGGTGGTCATATGAATTCAGCAGGGACACAGTTTCATTATGGCGAGATGAGCAAAGCGATTCAAGAGGTAAAAACTTGCTTGGATAAATTGATAGAAAAAGGAGAAATTACAATATGAAAGTAATATTGCTAGAAGATGTAAAGAGCTTAGGGAAAAAAGGCGAAATTGTAACCGTAAGTGATGGCTATGCGAGAAATATGATATTACCTAAGAAATTAGGGCTAGAGGCTACAAACAAGAACTTAAATGATTTGAAATTAAAGAACGCCAATGCAGATAAAATTGCACAAGAAAACTTAGACGCAGCGAAGAAATTACAAGAAGAGATAGAAACAAAGAGTATTCGATTATCTATTAAGACAGGTGAGGGTGGTAAGGCATTTGGTTCTATTTCTACAAAGGAAATTAGTATTGCCTTAAAAGAACAGCTAAACTATGATGTGGATAAGCGCAAAGTACAGTTAAAGGACGCGCTGAAAACATTAGGTACACATAGCGTTCCAGTGAAACTACACCAAAAGGTAGTTGCACAGCTAAAGGTGATTATTGAGGAGGCATAAAGGGGAAGAGCATGGAAGAAGCGCTTATTAAAAGAATAATGCCTCACAGCATAGAGGCAGAACAATCGGTGGTTGGTTCTATGCTGATGGACAAAGACGCAATTATGGTTGCAAGTGAAATGATTAGTGGAGAGGACTTTTTTCAATCAGCATATGCAGTCCTTTTTGAATCTATTATCGAACTGTTTAATGCAGAAAAGCCAGTAGATTTGGTGACATTACAGCAACGATTGAAAGAAAAAGATGTGCCAGAAGAAATTAGTAGTCTGGAATTTGTAAGAGAGTTGCTAACATCTGTTCCGACGTCGGCAAACATAAAATACTATGCAGAAATTGTGGCAGAAAAAGCGATAATGCGTAAGTTGATACGAGCAAATGAAGAAATTGCAAATGCGTGCTATCTAGGAAACGAGCCACTTGAAGAATTATTAGAGGGGGCAGAGAAAAAAGTTTTTGAACTATTGCAAAAACGAAATGTGGGCGATTATGTTCCAATTCGAAAAGTCGTTATGAATGCACTTGAGAACATCGAAAAGGCTTCAAAAACAAAGGGCGCAGTAACGGGAGTTGCAATGGGCTTTAATGATCTAGACCATCAGATGTCGGGAATGCAGCGTTCTGACTTAATACTAATTGCGGCAAGACCCTCGATGGGAAAGACAGCATTTGTACTGAATATTGCGCAGAATGTGGCATTTCGAAATAACGGCTCAGTTGCGATTTTTAGTCTGGAAATGTCAAAAGAACAACTTGTAAACCGATTATTTTCACTAGAGTCACATGTGGAATCGGGTTCGATTCGTACAGGAAATTTACGAGAGAGCGACTGGAAGAAACTAATTGAAAGTGCGGGGATTATCGGAAAATCAAATATGGTTATAGATGATACTCCTGGAATTTCCATTTCGGAATTACGCTCAAAATGTAGAAAATATAAGATGGAACAAGGTCTTGACTTGATTATTATTGACTACTTGCAGTTGATGAGTGGGCGTACTGGTGGAAGAAGTGAGTCTAGACAACAAGAGATTTCAGAAATTTCAAGGTCGCTAAAAGGTTTAGCAAGAGAATTGGACGTTCCTGTTATTGCGCTATCTCAGCTTAGCGTGCAGTGGAGCAAAGACCACGCAACGAGCGTAGACCGATTCTTTCAGATTTGAGAGAATCAGGTGCGATTGAGCAGGACGCGGACGTTGTTATGTTTATATATCGAGATGATTACTATAATAGTGATACAGAGTACCCAAATGTTGCAGAAATTATTATTGCAAAGCAGAGAAATGGAGCAATCGGAACAGTGAGATTGAGCTGGATTCCACAGTATACCAAATTCGCCGATATGGCTCGTCAAAGAGATTTACCAAGCGAAGAGTAAAAATCTTTCTTGAATAATACACGCATTTGTATTAAAATTAATGAATGTAGTATAAAGTATTCTAACAAAGGAGGAAGATGATTATGTCACATGTAATTAATGAAGAATGTGTAAGCTGTGGAGCTTGCGAGTCAGAATGTCCAATAGGAGCGATTGCACAAGGTGCATCTTATTATGAAATTGATGCAGATACTTGCGTAGATTGTGGTGCCTGTGCATCAGCCTGTCCAACAGGAGCGATTGTAGAACAATAAGAGAACCACAAAAGGGCTTGTTCATCATTTTGATGAGCAAGCTCTTTTTATATAATAGGAAATTACGTCCTATTATATAAAAACCCTCTGGGAGAACACACTGCGGCGTACAATGTAGATGTCGCAAGTTGCGACCGCCGCAGGCGAGAGTTTCGCGAGCGAAACTCTATTGCACCATGGCTTAAGAAAATGTACCTACACACAAATTTCAGTACCGAAAGTTTTGCATTCATCACCAGCAGGTGCTTCATTTACAATTAGGCTGTCGCAAACAAGTGTTGCACCAGCACCTTTCATACGCGCGTCCCAGTCACGCATCCATTCGCCATCACCCCAACCGTAGGAACCAAATAGCGCAAGTTTTTTGCCATTAATACTTTTTTCAATAGATGCAACAAATGGTTCAAACTCGCTTTCTTCTAAAACTTCGTTGCCCATCGATGAACAGCCAAGACAAAGAACATCACATTCTATATCAGAAATACTTGCATCAGATACATTTTTTAAGGTGACTGTTGCGCCAGTGCTCTCGGCGCCCTCTTTGATGAAATTTGCCATTGCTTCTGTGTTTCCTGTACCACTCCAGTAAATAATATTGATTTGCATAATGTTGTCTCCTTTGTATTTATTTGCTATACGTCATATTTGTATAATAAGTCATTTGCGACTTATCGTCTCTTTGTTGAACTTCTAGTCTATAAAGCAGAGGCTCAAACATGATGGTTAGACGCAACTAACTGCTGTGTTTATTATACTGGCTTGATTTGAAAATGTCAAGACAGTAATGGTTAGGTTGTACCATTTCTTAAAATTGAGGAAGCGAAAATGTAAATTCTGTCCAACCCCCTCTGTGCTGATAACATTGATATTTTCATCGTGTGCCTGTATTGCTTCTTTGACAATAGACAGCCCGAGTCCGGTTCCTTTTTTATCTTTACCACGCGATAAATCAGATTTGTAAAAGCGTTCCCAAATTTTATTGAGACTTTCACGAGGAATTCCCATGCCATAATCTTTAATAGAGATAAAAGCTTTTCCACCACGTTGCGTAGTTTCGATAATGATATCAGATTCTACATTGCTAAATTTGATTGCATTATCCAGCAGATTGTAAAGGACTTGCTGAATTTTACGTTTATCTGCAATAACAGAGAGATTGCGTGATGCAAAGAGAAGTTCTATCGAAATCTTTTTGTCTACACAAATACCCTCAAAGGCAGCGGCAGTTCGTTTGATGATATCATGAATATCAAAGGTTTCACGATTAAGGTGAAGTTTTTTTGAATCGAAGTCATTTAAGGTAAGCAAATCTCTAGTTAAATCTTCGAGCCGTTCTGTTTCAAATAAAATGATTTTTAAATATTTTTCATGCAATTCAGGTGGAATTGTGCCATCTGTCATCGCTTCGACATAGCCTTTAATGGAAGTGAGAGGTGAGCGAAAGTCATGTGAGACGTTGGCAACGAATTTCTTTTGGTAATCGCCCATATCATGTAGCTGTGAGGACATATAATTTAAAGAAGAAGAAAGCATTCCCATTTCATCTTGTGTTGTAACTGGAATTTCATATTCTAAATTTCCCATAGCATACTGTCTAGCAGCTTCGGTAACACGACGCAAGGGAATGTAGATTAAAAAATGAAAGGCAATGAGGATAGAAAATGAAAAGAGGAAAATAATGGCTAGTGATAAGTAAACGTTTTGTAAAATAGAAGCCTGCTCTGCTTGAAGAATTGCGATGGGCTTATGAAAGAGTAAATAGCCCTCGACAGAAAATCCCCTTGTAACAGGAGAAATGACCGTAATTACGTGTTCATTAAAATAACCGTGATAATTGCCGATTTGGTAACCAGCACTACCACCGTCTACAGGGTTGAAATTATCAATCATACTTGGAGCAGAGTTGCTTGTCTTGCTATTCATAGAAACAAGTACTTCACCTTGTGGGGAGACAACCCAAATAGAAGCGTCCAAGTATAGCTGTAAGCCCTCTAATTGTCTTTTTAACTCTAAAGGAGAGACTTTTTCAGAGAAATAGTCGGGTAGATAATCATTTGCAAATAGAGAGGCTTCTCGTGATAGTATAGAGGTGGTTTGTCTCTCTAAATGATGAAAAATCAGTGTAGAAGTTAGCGTTGCCACTGTGAAAAATGATAAAAAGCCGAAAACAATATACGTGATGATAAACTTAATATAAAGAGTACTACGCATGGTTATTTCACCTCAAATTTATAGCCAACGCCCCAGACAGTTCCCAAACTCCAAGTTTCGTGATCTTTGATTTTTTCTCGTAATCGCTTGATATGTACGTCGACGGTACGGGTATCTCCGATATACTCATACCCCCAAATTTGGTCAAGTAATTGCTCGCGCGTGAATACTTGGTTTGGAGAGGAAGCTAGAAAATATAGTAGTTCTAATTCTTTTGGTGGCATTTCAACGGTTTCGCCATCTACGATAACAGAATAGTTTGTCAAATTAATAGTGATGTTTGGAAATTCTACACATTTTCCAGTTTCATTTGGTGGTGTTGTCGTGTTTGGCAGGTTGTAACGGCGAAGCAGTGCCTTTACGCGGGCGACTAATTCTTTTGAATCAAAGGGTTTCATAATGTAATCGTCAGCACCAAGTTCTAAACCAAGTACTTTGTCGAAAATTTCACCTTTTGCAGAAAGCATGATAATTGGAATATTAGATTTTGCACGAACTTCACGGCAAACCTGATAACCGTCGATTCCAGGTAGCATTAAGTCAAGCAAAATCAAGTTTGGGTTGTAAGAATCTAACTGAAGAAGTGCCGATTCACCATCATGTACGATACGAGTGTCGAAACACTCTTTCGTGAGATACAGAGAAATCAGCTCAGCAATATTTTCGTCATCATCTACAATTAATATTTTTTGTTTTGTAATCATCGTAATTCCTCCGTTTCGTATAGTTATTTGAATTCTACAATCGTAACGCCAGCGTCACCCTCACCAAATGCACCTAAGCGATAAGAATCAATGTGTCGTTGCCTCTTTAAATATTGATGGATTGCATTTCGCAAAGCACCTGTTCCCTTGCCATGTACAATACGAACAGGGCTAATGTGTGCAATATAGGCATCATCAAGGTATTTATCCAATTCTACAAGTGCTTCATCAACCGTTTTTCCAAGTAAGTTGATTTCGGGACCGACGTGCATAGATTTGCTCATCTTCATTTTACCAGAAGAGGTCTTTTGTATGCCTTTTGCAGAGTAGCTAACGGGTTCTTCGATTAATTCTAAATCAGACATATGTACACTGGAACGCAAAATACCCATCTGCACGTATAAATTACCTCTTGAATCTGGTAGAGAGCTAACCGTACCATTTAGATCTAAACTTAACACATGTACACTTTCACCTAGTTTAAAATCGCTTGCTTTGTGCTTGCGAGAGGGTTTGCGCGTAACTGCATTTTGTGTTGGAGACGTTTTCTTTAATTTTTCTCTTAACTTGTCACGTTCTTGCTCCATTTCGGTGATAGGAGCATGTTTTTCATGAAACTTGCGAAAACTCTTAATACTTTCATCGGCTGTATTTTTTGCGTCTTGTAAAATACGAGAAGCCTCTTCTTTTGCTTCTCGCAAAATACGCTCTTTTTGTGCTTCGATTCTAGATTCTTTGTCTTGCAATTTTTGTTTTGCCTGCTCAGCTTCTTGGCGATAGGCACGTATTTTTAAATGTTCTTGCTCTGCACTACGCCGTTTGGTTTCTAAGTCTGATAGAATATCTTCAAAAGACTCAGACTGTTCTGATAAATGTTTTTTCGCCTCTTCAATAATAGGAGCAGGTAGCCCTAGTTTTGATGAAATTGCAAATGCGTTACTTTTTCCAGGAATACCAACGAGTAAACGATAAGTAGGGCGCAAAGTTGCAACATCGAACTCACAAGATGCATTTTCGACACCAGAAGTTGTGAGTGCAAAGGTCTTTAACTCACTGTAATGTGTGGTTGCAACGGTGCGAATATCTCGCTCATGCAAATAAGATAAAATGGCGATTGCCAGAGCAGCACCCTCCGTTGGGTCAGTTCCAGCACCTAATTCATCGAACAATACCAAAGAATTTGCATTGACAGTTTTTAGGAAACTGACAATATTTGTCATGTGTGAAGAGAACGTACTCAAACTTTGTTCAATGCTCTGCTCGTCACCGATATCAGCATATACTTCATCGAAAATAGAAAGTTCCGAGCGATCCAGAGCAGGAATATGTAAACCAGCTTGTCCCATGAGCGTAAATAAACCAATGGTTTTTAGAGAAACAGTTTTTCCACCAGTATTTGGTCCTGTAATCATTAATAAGTGAAAGGTATCACCAAGTGTGACGGTAATCGGAACGACAGCCTTTTTATCTAAAAGGGGGTGGCGTCCCTCGCGAATATGAATACGTTTTGCATCATTAAAAATAGGTAAAGTTGCATTCATTTCCAGTGCTAATGAACCCTTTGCGAAAATAAAATCTAATTCACTTAATATATGGTGGTTACTGCGAATAGTATCCACATGTTCGCTCGTTGATTCGCTTAATAAGCCCAAAATCACTTCGATTTCCTCTTCTTCCTTTGCAAAGAGCTCTTTTAACTCGTTGTTTAGGCGAATAACGGACATAGGCTCAACAAAGAGGGTGGAACCCGAAGAAGATTGGTCATGAATCATTCCCTCAACTTGTCCACGATATTCTGCTTTGACAGGCAGGCAGTAACGATTATCACGCATGGTAACGATGGGGTCTTGCAAATAATTTCTAAGACTACCATGTAACAGAGCGTTTAATGTGGAATGCACCTTGTCGTTCATCTGTGCAATTTGCTTGCGAATCTGCCGTAAATGTGCGCTTGCCTCGTCACTGATTTCATTTTCTGATAAAATACAACGGCGAATTTCATTGCAAAGTGAGCTTAATGGCTCAAGAGAATGAAAATAGGAATCTAAGCAATCGGGCAATTCATCTACAGTGTTGTGAGTCCCATAACGCTTTGCGTGTTCGGTAGTTTCTAATAGTTGGCAAACACGTAACAGTTCTTTTGTAAAGAGCGTACCACCAATTTCTAAGCGTTTCATGGAATCTTCAACACCATGTGCGCCAGAAAAAGAGGGGCGTCCTTTTTTTACGATTCTTGTAAATGCAGCAGCAGTTTGTGCCCCTGCAGTTTGTATGCTCTCTAAGTCGGTCATTGGAAGTAAACGAGAGCATAGAAATTTACCGTTTACAGAAGATGCATGATTTTCTAATAGACGGATAATTTTGTCATATTCTAATTTTTTAAAAGTTTTCTTATTCATATTTATATTTTAACTGAAATCAATCTATTTGTGAACACAAAGTTAATAATCTTGAGGGAAAAGGGATAATTATTGAATATTCGGTGTAATTATTGTATACTCAAAGAGAAATTTCGGAGGAATGAATCATGTCGGAAGAGGGAAAACGAGATATTCAAGAAGAAACGCAAGAAAAGCAAGAAAAGCACAGGGAAAAAAAGTGACGGAAACTTTGCAGGAAAACCAAGTAGAAGAAAAGTCGGTTGAAGAATTTTCATTTGTGAGGGAGCGTTTCAAAGATGAATTACCAAGTGGTAAGCGTTTATTTCATAAATCTTTAAAGTTGGCAGGTTGTGGCATTATATTTGGAGTTGCAGCAGGCTTGGTTTTTTATGCATTACAACCATTTTTGGAAAAACGTTTTGGAGAACCCACGACGGAAATTAGTATCCCAAAAGATGAAGAAATGGAAGATAATGAAGAGGCGCAAGTAAAAGAAGAGCAAGCGCAAATTCCTGCGACATTGACAATCGACAATTATAAAGAGCTAAACCAAATGTTATTACCGATTGCAAATGAAACAGGGAAAAGTATCGTGGAAGTAAGAGGTGTGTTTGAGGACGAACTGTGGTCGACGATGAATTATGATGAAAATAATAGTGTAGCAGGGGTTTACCTTGCAGACAATGGACAAGAAGCCCTTATTTTGACATATAGTTCCGTCTTGTGGGAGGCGACGGAATTGCAAGTAACATTTGTAGATAATCAAGTATACGTTGCAACGCCCAAAATACAAGATGGTAATACTGGGCTTGCAGTCATTGCGATTACAAAATCGAGTATCAAAGAAAGCACGTGGAATCAAATTGAGCCAGCTACACTTGGCAATTCTAATGTTGTTTCAAGAGGAGATGCAATTATTGCACTTGGAAAACCACATGGATTTGCAGGGGGAATAGGCTATGGCATTATCAGTGCCTCAAAAAACCATGTAGAAAAAGTAGATGGAATCTATGGAATTTTAAATACGGACATGGCAGCGAGTTCAGCAGGAACAGGCGTACTGATTAACCTAAAGGGTGAGATTGTAGGGTTGATAGATCAAAGTATTGCAGTTGGTGATAGTGCAGGGTTGGTGACGGCTTATGCTGTTTCAGACATGAAAACGCAGATTGGGAACTTGCTAAATGGAAAGGGTGTTCCTTATACAGGCATTTTAGGGGTGGATATCACAGATATAATCGCAGAGAGCGAGGGTCTGCCAGATGGCGTGTATGTAAGAGAGGTTATACCAGATTCACCAGCGATGATTGCAGGGGTAAAAACAGGAGATATTATCATAGGAATAGGAAATGTAGATGTATCGACAATCGTGAGTTATCAACGGCAGTTAATGGAACTTCAAGTAGGAGACACTATGAAAATGCTAGGGAAACGGCTTGGCAATGAGGGATATGTGGATATCCAATTTGATATTACAGTAGGCAGTATAGAATAGAGGGAGCGCTAACTAAGAAGTGAATTATTAACGCCTTGTAAATTAAAAGCATGGTTATACATTCGTGATATAGAAAGTGTGACATAGAAATAGTGATGTAGAAATAGGGACATAGAAATAGTGATATAGAAATAGGGACATAAAAAGCGTGATATAGAAATAGCGATATAGAAAGAGGGACAGGAATATGAAATACATCAATACCCTACATGAGGGTGATACAATTCGTGAAATATACTTATGTAAAGGAAAACGTAGTGCAGAAACAAGAAATGGAAAACCATATGATAATCTGATTTTACAAGATAAGAGTGGAAATTTAGATGGGAAGATTTGGGATCCA
>JGI994J12354_10003097_pt1 | contig 15748 bp, 9 predicted proteins | sample IntmicLarv3ML3BL_FD_12354 | JGI IMG/M metagenome (IMG submission 12354)
ATTGAGAAGGGCTAAAGCGGTGCAACAATTTTTCATGGTCGGGAGAACGTGACACGTTCTCACTTGCCGCAAATCCTGTTTCATAATTGAGAAGGGCTAAAGCGGCTAAAATTTAGGAGGTTCTGGGATGACGACTGCGACTACGTTTTGGAATAAACCGAAAAGATTGGCGGTTTTTCTGCTTGCCACACTTATGCTTGTGTTATCGGTTGGCTCATCGTTTGTTTTTGCGGACGAGGTGACCGACCCTCCAAAGTATCAAGCAGGAAGTGTTGCTCCGGATGCGGGAAGTTATAACAGGTATTTGGATGAGTATAACAGTTATGGTGTTACTGCAACCGAGATTGTTCGCCGCGGAAACGAATTCACTTCGGCGGAAGAAAACAGCGCCGATGCTGACAAAGCCAAAGATATTTTGGGTGAGGGGACTTCAAGCATATATACCGATGAATTCGGTTCTGTTTTGTGGACTTTTGAGGTTCCGAAAAACGCGCTGTATAATATAGAGGTTGCGTATCATACCGTCCAAGGCAAGGGTGCGGCGGTAGAGCGCAATATCCGTATTGACGGCGAAATTCCTTTTGAGGAAAGCAAGAATTTGGTTTTTGATCGTGTGTTTCAAGATATTCTTGTTGATGGTAAGTTTGAAAATGATTATATTGGAAACGACCTTCGTCCCAAGCAGAAGGAGCTGTTCGGCAGCCGTACAGTGCGCTTGTCCGATCCGCTGGGATTTTATAGCAAACCGTTCCTGTTCGCTTTTTCCGCCGGTACACACACGATAGAACTGGTTGCTATTCGTGAGCCGGTCATTATTGAATCAATAACTCTTAAGCAACAGAAAAATCTTATCTCTTATGATGAGTACATAGCAAAAAAATCCGCCGCCGGATACACAGAGTATACCGGTGATGTTATATCGTCCACGGAGGCGGAGTTCCCGTCGCTGCGGTCGCAGGCAATGAATTATCCCGTGGCGGACAGTTCTTCGCCAAAAACCTCTCCTTCGGATGTGTACAAAACTCTTTACAACACCATCGGCGGAGCAAAATGGGCAACAACCGGTGAATGGCTTGAGTGGGAAATTAACGCACCGGAGGCGGGGCTTTATAAGCTGGCACCACGGTTCAAACAGGATTTGCAGGCCGGACTTTTTGTCAGCCGCCGCCTGTATGTTAATGATGTGGTTCCGTTTGAAGAAGCCAACAGCATAAAGATGCAGTACAATACAAAATGGCAGTACAGCGCGCTTGGAAATGGCATGTCCGGCAACGATGCGGTAGAATACCTGTTCTATTTGGATGAGGGTAAAAACACCATCAAGCTTGAAGCTGTTTTGGGCGAAATGGCGGATGCGCTGCATACTATTGAGGATATTCTCAGCAAGCTTAATGAGGATTATCTCCAAATTCTGCGGTTGACCGGTCCTGAGCCGGATTTGTACCGTGATTATGAATTTGACAAGCTTATGCCCACTGTTATTGAGGATCTCACTTTGCAGTCAACCCGGCTGTACGAGGTTGTTGATATGCTGAAGAAAAACGTAAAAATCAGCGGAGAGCAGCTTAAAATACTGGAGAAAGTCGCTTATCAGACCCAAAAGATGGGCGAAAAACATAAAACAATTGCTTCCAGCTTTAAGGCGTTGAAAGCAAATCTCGGTTCATTGGCTACATGGCTTATGGCTTCCAAGGCGCAGCCGCTTGAGATTGATTATATATCGGTTGTTCCTCCGCAGTCAAAGCTGCCCAAGGGCGACGCCGGAATATTTTCGCGGCTTTGGTTTGAAATAATGAAGTTTTTCGCGTCATTTAAGGTTGATACTGATGCGTTGCAGCAGAAATACGAGGTCGAAACCGGTGAAAATGCTGATCCGTTGTCAGTGTGGGTCGGAACCGGCCGAGACCAGGCGCAGATTATTCGTGGGATGATTGATGATACTTTCACTCCGCACTATAAATTCCCGGTCGAAATTAAGCTTGTCGGCACTTCTGCCGGCGCGGCGACCGGCGGTATGGAGGACGTATTGCTGGGTGCGGTAGTAGCCGGGGTTGGTCCTGATGTAAGCATGGGACTTGGCGAAGGTCATCCGGTTAACTTTGCGGCACGCAGCGCCGTTGCTGATTTGAAGCAATTTCCGGATTTTGATGAGGTGGTAAAGCGATTCCATCCATCGGCTATGCGTGCATATGATTTTAACGGCGGCGTGTACGGGTTGCCAGAAACACAGAATTACCGCATGTTCTTCTATCGCACCGACTTGTTTGACCGGTACAACCTCAAGGTTCCCAACACGTGGGATGAATTGTATACTTTGATTACCGAGTTGAAAAAGGAAAATATGGATTTTGGTATGCCGGGAGATTTCGGTACCATGCTGTTGCTTATGGGTCAGCAGGGTGAGGAGATTTACAAAGACGGCGGCCGCAAGATTAATATTGATTCGGATATTGGTATTGGCGCATTTAAGTCTATGTGCGATTTTTATAGCCAATACAAGCTTCCCCTGGCGTATGATTTTGCCAATAGATTCCGTACCGGCGAAATGCCTGCCGCGATTATGGATTTTGTTTCATATAACCAGCTGGCGGTTTTTGCTCCGGAAATTAAGGGCAAATGGGAAATGGTTCCTATTCCCGGAATCCTTACAGTTGATGCTGATGGTAATGAGAGCATCGACCGGACGGTTATCAATTCCACCTCGGCGATGGTTATTTTCAAGGCCAATGGTAAGCAGGAGCAGGTTGACAAGGGCTGGGAGTTCATGAAGTGGTGGACCAGCGCCGATACCCAAACTCAGTTCGGCGTCGAAATGGAAAGCTTGCTTGGTCCCGCGGCGAAGTATAATACTGCCAACATGGAGGCGTTCAGCCGCTTGCCCTGGCAGAAGCAGGAGTATGAAATGCTGCGCGACCAGTTGGATCAGTCGGTCGGTATGCCGGTTTATCCCGGTGATTATATGATTGCACGTGCTGTGAACTTTGCTTTCATGAAGGTATATGACAAGGGCGCGAATCCAAGTGAAATCCTTTTGGAATATATCGATAGCATTAACAATGAACTTGAACGGAAACGTGTAGAGTTCGGTTTGGATTAATTGCCCTGTAATGTACTGAAAGGACGGAAAGCATATGCCTAAATCTGCGATTTTATCGCGTCCTGAGAAAAAGTCCGGCGAAATCGGACTTTGGCGCAAAATTCAGGAAAAGCGCACCTGTTATGTTCTCATTGCACCTTATATGATACTGTTTTCGATATTTACTATTCTACCGGTTGGTATTTCTCTGTTTTTAAGCTTCACGTCGTATGACATTCTCCAAGCTCCGAAGTTTATTTGGCTGGAAAATTACCTGCGGCTGTTTTTGGGCGATGAGGTTTTTATCCAGTCTATCGGCAACACTCTCCTTATGGCGGTTGTTGTAGGTCCCGGCGGATATATTCTCAGCCTGTTGTTGGCGTGGTTTATCAATGAGCTGCCGACAAAGCTTCGCTCGGTTGTGGCACTGGTGTTTTATATTCCCGCTATTTCCGGCAACGCGTTCCTTGTTTGGACAACGCTGTTCAGCGGCGACGATTATGGATGGCTCAACGGCTTCCTTATTCGTTACGGCTTGATTAACGAGGCTCAACAATGGCTCAAAAAACCGGAATATATGATGCCGATTGTTATTGCTGTGGCGTTGTGGTCCAGTCTTGGACAGAGCTTCCTTGCTTTTATCGCCGGTTTACAGGGTGTTGACCGCAGTTATTATGAGGCCGCTTCCGTGGATGGGCTTCGCAACCGCTGGCAGGAGCTTTGGTTCATTACCCTGCCGATTATGAAACCGCAGATGATTTTCGGTGCGGTTATGAGCATTACTGCCGCCTTTAATATCGGTGGTATAACCGCTGCTCTTTGCGGCATGCCTTCACAAGATTATGCTGTACATACCATTATGAACCATTTGGAGGATTATGGCGGGACGCGATATGAAATGGGTTATGCTTGTGCCATCGCGACGGTGCTATTCATAATGATGATTGTTTGTAACAAATTATTCCAAAAAGCCATATCAAAGGTGGGATCGTAAATGGCAGGTGCTACTACTAAAAAAATACGCAGATTCCGTTTCCGTAGGGTCAAGGCGAATAAGCGCCTTAGCCGGTCTTATGGCGGCGACGCGTTTATATTCATATTCCTCGCCGCGCTCGGATTTGTAATGTTTTTGCCGACGGTGTATATTATCTCCAGCGCGTTTAAACCGATGGAAGAGCTTTGGATGTTTCCGCCGCGTTTCCTCGTCCAAAACCCTACGGTGCAAAACTTTTCTGCGATGATGGATGCTACCGCGAATTTCCGTGTTCCGTTTATTCGTTATCTGTTCAACTCGCTGTTTGTAACCGCCGCAGGAACCTTCGGGCATGTCATTATTTCATCGATGTGTGCATATGCGTTTGCCAAAAACGTGTTTCCCGGCTCGAAGGCGATGTTCAACATGATTGTTACATCCCTTATGTTTAACATGGTTGTTACCGCTATTCCTACATTTATCATTTTTACTGTTTTTGGTTGGGCGGACACCTATCTGTTGTATATTGTCCCCGCTTTGGCGGGTTCGCTTGGACTGTTCCTTATGAAACAGTTCATTGAACAGGCGGTTTCTGACGCTATCCTTGAGGCCGCGCGTATTGATGGATGCAATGAGTTTCGGATACTTTTCCAAATTGTTATGCCGATGGTTAAACCCGCTGTTATGACGTTGGTTATTTTTACCGTTCAGGGACTTTGGTATATGAGCGGAAACAAGCTTATTTTCAGCGAATCTATGAAAACTATTAACTACGCGTTTAACGCTATTGCCGGCGGAGGCTTGGCACGTGCCGGTGCCGCTGCGGCTGCCGGACTCGTGATTATGCTGGTTCCGGTCATAATTTTCATCGCTGCCCAAAATAATGTTATGGAAACTATGGCTTCGGCAGGTGTGAAGGAGTAGTGTGAAAAAACTCGTTTTTCACATGGAATTGGATACCTTCAAGCTTGAGAAATCGGCGGTTGTGACATATGGCTGCAACCGTGTGTCGGCTGTGAAGCAAGTCCAAATTCCGACTCGGAGAAAGGATTGAGGTTAACATTGGTAAAGAAGATTTTTATCGTATCCTTAGCACTGCTGCTGATAGCATGTTCCTTTTCGGCTACGGTTTCCGCCAGCGCTCCATATAACACGTATACATATTCGTATTGGGGTGATGATGTTGGTTCACCTCACGCTTATGTAGTCAAAAATGTCATCTATCCCGAAAAAATGGAGATGGGTGCCATCGGCGGAACAGGCGATATTACTACCGATTCCAAAGGTAATATTCTTGTCGCTGATGCTAACGGCAACCGTATTGTGGTTTTTGACAAGGACTATAATTTTGTCCGTGAGGTCAAAGGTCCTGCGCCGGATGATGATTTTTTGGAGCCGCGCGGAATTTTTGTTCATAGAGACGGCAGGGTGTTTGTTGCCGATGCCAAAAATAGGCGGATAGTGGTGTTCACTTCCGAATTTGAGCTTGTACACATCGTTCCCGCACCGAAGTCAAGCTCTTTTCCGGACGGTTTTTTGTATGAACCTTCAAAAATCGCGGTGGATTATGCCGACCGCATTTATGTTATCTGTCCCACCACTAACATGGGTATCATCGAGATTAACATGAAGGGTGAGTTTAAAAATTTTATCGGCGCGCAAAAGGTTGACGCAAGTATTACCTCTGTAGTATGGAAATTGTTGCAAACCGATGCTATGAGTGACCGGTCTGAAAAATATGTTCCGACCGAGTTTAATAACATTGCAGTGGATAACAGAGGATTTATTTATATCACCACAAGTTCTGTTGAACCGTCAAAGATAACATCGGCTATTTCCGACCGCGTTAAAACGGGGCAGTATCTGCCGGTTCGTAAGCTTAATCCCAGTGGCGAGGACGTTTTGCTGCGTGCCAGCTTTCTCCCGCCCGCCGGTGAAATTGCCGTTCGTTCTGATAACGGCCCTGCGGGTGTTTCCATTATTGTAGATGTGGAGTTGGGTGAGCACGAGGTTTATGCGATACTCGACCAAAAGCGCGGCAAGGTATTTGTTTATGATGGTGAAGGCGCGTTGCTTTATATATTCGGTGCCACCGGTGCTCAAGAAGGTTTGTCTGAGCTGCCTGTTGCCATGACTTTTGCGGGCACGGATATTCTGGTGCTTGATGGGCGGAGCGGTCGTGTTACTGTGTATGAGAGAACCAAATATGGTAATCAGCTCCACGCCGCTATTGAAGCATACAATGATCGCGAATACTCCATGGCTGCGGAGCTTTGGGAAAATGTGTTGGCAGAAAACGGCAATCTGGACATCGCGTATATAGGAATGGGTAAGGCGGCTTTGCTCGGTAATAACTACAGCGAGGCCATGCGTTATTTCCGTATCGCGAACAATACCGAGTACTATTCCAAGGCATTTATGGGTTATCGCAAGGATTTTATAAGGACCAACTATATTTGGCTGTTGCTGATAGTCGCGGTTTTGATTACGTTGCTTGTTTTTGCATCCCGTGCGATTTCGGCGCGTAACGCGCGGAAAGTTCGGGATAACGGGCTTGGCGGTCAGTTTACTTACGGATTCCACATTATTGTCCATCCATTCAGCGGATTTTGGGACTTGAAGCATGAAAGGTATGGCGGTATGGGTGGTGCGCTCATAATCCTGGGACTTACGGCTGTTACATACATGATTCAAGCCTATTCTACCGGATATTTGTTCCGTGATTATGAGGTCGCGTGGATCAGTCCGGTTTATGTGCTGGCACAGTTGTTTCTGCCGCTTATTATGTGGTGTGTTGCTAACTGGTGTCTGACCTCGCTGACTGACGGTGAGGGTAAGTTTAAAGAGATATTTATTTCTACCTGTTACGCGTTGTTGCCCATGGTGCTGCTCGTTATACCGGCGACTATTATTGGCAACTTTATTACACTGGAGGAAGAGTTTATGATGACTTTCCTGTCCAGTATCAGCACTATTTGGGTTGGGTTCCTGATTTTCTCCGGAACGCTGTCCATTCATAATTATTCGTTGCCGAAGAATATTTTCTCCTGCATATTTACTATTGTGGGTATGGGAATTATTCTGTTTATTGTTCTGTTGTGCCTTGACGTTGTCGGTATGGCATACGGATTGTTCTCCAACATATGGAAAGAGCTGACATATCGAATGTAATGCTTTATGGTTGGAGTTTCCCGGTGGAAGTCAGACCAAATCACTTGCTTGTTTGAAGCGGAAAGGCAGAGTGCTTTATGCGAAAGGCAAAAATTGGCGTTGAAATATTGATTATAGCAGTTATCTGTTGCTGCGTTTTTGTTGCGGCTCCATTTGTGTCGGTTTTTGGCACAGAGGGGGAGGCGACACTTGCTGCCGGCAACTGGAAAACGTTTGCGCTTGATTCCGAAGGCGGTTATCAGCTGGCCGTGGAAAATGAGTCACTCCAGATTTATGTCGATGGGGGGCTTAATATCGCTGTACGTGATAAGGTTACCGATAAATGGCATTACAGCTGCCCGCCGGAGCTTGAGGAAGATAACCTCGCCGGCAAAAACAAAAAGGAGAGCATACGCTCTATTGTGCATCTTACTTACCTCGACACGCAATCACAGACTAAGACAATGATTTCGTTGAATGATTGCGTTTTGCAGGAAAATTCCGATGAAAAACAGTATCAGCTGTTTATTGACGAGCAGGGTAAAAAGTTGCGGATTGAGTTGCTTTTCGGCAAGCGGGAGCAACGCACGTTGCTGGCTAACGCTTTCCCGAGTGAGCGGTTTGAGTGGTTGCTTACCAACGGCACCGCGGACGATGCTAAAATTCTCAACCGGTTTTATAAGCGGTGGTCAATCAATGATACTAGCGTTCCCGAGGTTCGGATGAGGGATCGAGTGAATAGCTATCCAATCATGAACGAGATGGATATTTATGCCAAGCAGGAAACGCAGGCGAAGGAAAATAAGCAGATTGAATCTGCGCTGCGGTCCGCGGGATATACCCTGGAAATGAAGGATGAGGATGAGAAAATCCTCAATATTAGCGAAATAACAGCATCCAGCCCCTTCTTTTATATTCCGGTTGAGTTTTCGCTGGAGGCTGACCAGTTTGTTGCATCGGTGAAAACCGGCGAAATTGAACATAACTATCAGTTGCTTGATATTATGCTGATGCCCTTCTTTAACGCCGGAAAAACCGGTAATGACGGATACATTTTTGTTCCGGACGGAAGCGGTGCCCTCATTAACTTCAACAACGAGAAAAATAAGACCAACACTGTATACTCCAAAAAGGTTTATGGAGTTGACTTTTCTTCAAACGACCTGTCTATGCAAGATTTTCTTTATAATATCGCGGCACCTGTTTATGGAATTAAGGACGGCGGGCTGTCTACCTTCTCCGTCATAGAAAATGGCGATGCCAATGCCACACTGTATGTTGAACTCGGAAACGCGGACAGCCTTTATAATGCTGTGTATTCCCGTTTTTCATATGCGTTCAGTGATACATTCTTTTTTGACGATTCTGGAGCGAGAAACGATGGATGGAAAATCACCGATAAGAATGTGCATGTCACCGACTTTACTACACGCTACTTCTTCTTAGAGGGCGATAAAGGCGGGTATGTCGGGATGGCAAATTGCTATCGCAAATATCTCCAAAGCAAGGAGCTTATGCCTGAAAAGCTGGAGCTTGCCGACCCCACATTGTATATCGACCTGTTGGGAAGCTGTGATGGTACTAAGTATTTTCTCGTATTCCCTTACAACGCGAAGTTGCCGCTGACCACATTCTCCGATGCTGTCGGCATGATTAAGAGTCTTAACGAGAACAACACCAATATGGTTGTGCGGTATCTCGGATGGGCAAACGGCGGTTTGGCGAATACTGTTAGCAATACCGCGAAGGTGCAAAAAGAGCTTGGCGGCAAAAAGGAATTCAACAAGCTTGTTGAATATCTTGAGGAGGCGGGGATTCCGTTTTATGCCGATATTGACCCGATGGCGCTTTATGACACCGGCGGATGGTTTAACGGATTTAACACTTCTAAAAACAGCCCTCGCAAGCTGGATAACCAAATGTCCGGTATTCGTGAGTTCAGCATGGCGCGGAATTTGCCGCGTGGATACGGGTTTGTTTACCTTATTAAACCTTCGCAATTTGAAAGCGTATTCAATAAGTTTACCAAGAAATACGATGCGCTCGGCGTTCCAAATCTGTCAATGAGTCGTGTTGGCAAGCTGCTTTATGGTGATTATCGTGCCGGTACCGGCAGCAATATTGACCAAAGCAAGGATTATGCGGAGAATTTGCTCAAAATCGCTTCGGAAAAATATTCGCTGATGATTGAATATGGCAACGCTTATGCTATTCCTTATGCTGACCGGGTGGTCAATTTCCCGCTGACCAGCACAGGACTGTTTATTGAAGATGATATTGTTCCATTTATGCAGATAGTTTATCATGGTTATCTTGAATATGCGGGCAATGCTCTTAATATCGGGCAGGATGTTGACAGTTATTTCCTGCGTACCATCGAAACAGGCGCGAATATTCGCTTCACCACCGCGAAACAAAATCTTGACAAGCTTAAAACCTCGGAATTTTACAAGTACCCGTCGGTTGGCTTTGACGCGTGGGAGGGTCGTATTAACGAATATGCGAAAACACACCGTGAGGCGTTGTCCGGGCTGCAAAATCTGGAAATTACCAACCACGAAATTCTACAGGGTACTTCCAGCGGCGCAAGCGGTGTCAACAGGGTTACATATGAAAACGGCACGCGTATCTATGTCAATTACACAGGATACGATTACCAAAGCGAGGACGGGGTTGTTCCCGCCCGTTCGCACAAGGTTTTTGCAAAATAAGTATTCAACTGGTAAGGAGGTTGTGTAATGGCACAGAGCAAAAGTAAACCGACAAAATTGGCTAAACCGAAAAATCTTTCGCTCGAAAAGCGGATGTCCAAGCATGGTTATGTGTTTACCGCTCCGTTTATTTTCGGTTTTCTCGTTATATTCGTGTTCGTTATTGCGAAATCTGTTCAGCTCAGCTTCAGCGAGCTGAATATCGTCACCGACCCGTATACGCTGAAGTTCGTAGGGTTTGATAATTACTTTTATGCATTGCGGGTTGATCCCGATTTCTTGAAAATGGTTGTCGCAACAGTAGCCGGTATGATTCCGGAAACTGCGATTATTATCATTTTCAGCTTGTTTATTGCAACACTGCTCAATCACGAAATGAAGGGAAAGGCGTTTTTTCGCGCCGTGTTCTTTCTGCCGGTTATTCTCGCGACCGGTATAGTCGCTCGCGCGGATACCAGCCAATATATTCTCACGTTCGTTGAGGAAAGCGGAGCGCAATTTGGTGACGGTACTACTGCCGGCATGGGGCTGGCATCACTCGGCGAGCTTGGATATTTCTTTGAGGATTTGTTCTACAGCACCGGATTGACCGATGTTATTACCGGCGCGGTTAACAACATTTATAATGTTATTAACCATTCCGGCGTTCAGATCTTACTTTTCCTTGCCGGACTTCAAGCGATTTCACCTGCTATTTATGAGTCGGCGTCCATTGAGGGATGTACCGGCTGGGAGGCTTTTTGGAAAATCACTTTCCCGATGATAAGCCCGATTATACTGGTGAATGTTGTGTATTCGGCGATTGATTCGTTCACACGGGCGGACAATCCCATTATGGGAAAAATCGAGAATTTACCCGGTATGCAAGGCGTGGGCGGTGCTATGGCGTGGATTTACTTCCTGATGATTATCGTCGTTTTGGGTTTGGTGTTCTTGGTGTTCTCCCGATTGACATTCTACCAACAAAAAGATTGAAAGGGGATTTTATCATGCGAAAAAAATCGACTAAATACGCCAGCATGACAAAACTCCAATACTTTCGGTATAAGTATTTGTCTTCAAAGTTTGTTGTGCAGTCTCTTTGGGCACTGTTTCGCACCTTCCTGCTGGTTGGGATTTCGTTTATCATTTTCTATCCCTTCTTCTTGCAGATAACGACCTCGCTTATGACAGAAGCCGATATTCTTGACAAAACGGTGTTGTTGATACCCAAAGGATTGTCACTGGGCAACTATAGGTTGGTTATTAGTGAAACCGGATATTGGCAGGCATTCATAAACAACTTCACTATGTCTCTTTTGTCGGGTTTGTTGCAGTCTATGGTGGCGGTGTGTGTAGGGTATGGACTTGCGAAGTTTAAGTTCCGCGGACGCGGCCTTATTTTGGCGGCAGTTGTGTTTGTGCTTATGGTTCCGCCGTCGGTCGTACTCACGCCGTTGTATCTACAGTTCCACAATTTTGATATCTTCGGGATTTTTAAGTTGATTTTGGGTAATCCAATCAAAACTACTGATACGTTTTGGCCGATGCTTATACTTTCGTCAACCGGACTTGCTGTAAAAAACGGACTGTTTATCTTTGTTATGCGCCAGTCGTTTATGGGGCTTCCGGATGAACTGTTGGAGGCGGCGTATATTGATGGTTCCGGCGTTTATCGTACATTTGCGAAGATTATTCTCCCGCTGTGTACATCGCAGATTGTCACGATATTCCTGCTCGCATTTTCGTGGATGTGGACCGACTCGTTTTATTCCACGATTTTCTATCCGAATTTAAAATTCCTCCCGAATATTATCACTATCGTCAACTCGAAATATACAGCGTGGGTTACACAGGCTAATGAATATTCGTTGCAGGTGTTTATGAATGTTGGGTTGCTGCTTATTATTATTCCGCTTGTGATTATGTATCTTTTTGTCCAGCGTTTTATTACACAGGGAATTGAACGCAGCGGATTGACAGGTTAAGCCGCTTTCGCGCTTGATTATTTTGTATCAAATTTGTTAATATAAACGGCACAGAAGAAAGGGATGGTTATTCAAAATGAAAAAGCACACTATCAACGCAAAAAGAATTATGCGTACTCTGGTATGCGTTGTCGCATGCCTTACAATGCTTTTCAGTGTTGTCGCATGTAAGCCGGGCGATGACCCATCGTCGGACGATACCCAAACAACTGCCGGAACTACTGACACCGGCGACACCACGGCGGAAACAACCGAAGCATCTGCTGAAGATACCACCACGGACGGTACGTCTGATACCCAGCCGGCTGGTCCCGGCACCGATTCTACCAGAGCGCCGACAACAAGACCACAGACAACACCGCAGGCGACTGTGGCGCCCACATCGCCTACTTCGGTGAAAACTCATGATTTCACAAAATTAAACGGCGTGGGCAAGGTTTGGATGATGCCCAGCAACGCGAAGTTTTATGAGCTTATCACCAATATGGACCAGTGGAAAAATACACGGTCGGTTATTGATGTTATAGCATTTGGAGATGGAAGCCTTGAGTCTCACGGATACAACGGCGCGCAAATGAACATGACTCGGCTTGAGGAAGGCTTCGCTGCTCTTCGTAACGCTAACTTGCCGCTTGGTCTTGAGGTTGGCGCCATTAAAGAATGGGGCTATCAAGAGAATAACGGAGTTGGGACACACTACGGCGAGAAAATTTTCAGAACTCAAAATGTGAGATGGAAGAAATACATCGAGGCCGGTGCGGATTTTGTCGCCATAGCTATGGACGAACCGCTTACCAATATGGTATATACCGGCAAGGACGCCTGGGGATGGGTCGGTAACTACAATGATAAGATGGAGTTTGCCGCTGTGAAAACCGCCGAGTTTATTAAATGTGTGCGGGAAGAATATCCCCACATGGTGGTTGGCAATATTGAAGGTTCGGGTTTTTCCGCTAATCAGCTTAAAAACTTCGTAACACGACTGAACGACGAAACAAAGAAGCAATCCGGCAAGGGTCTTGATTTCTTCCGTATGGACGTTGACTGGATGAGGTATAAAGACAATCCTGTCGAGCTTGAGAAAAAGTGGAGAGAAATGAAGCAGGTTGAGGATCATTGCAGAAGCATCGGTGTTGCGTTCAGCATGATTTATTGGGGCGCGGATGCTATTTATACTCCCGGAGCTGCTAATGCTGAGGCCAACAACAAGGCGTTCCATGATTGGATTATGCGCCATGGTCATGACTATAAGGCTGTTGGCGGTAAGCCCGACCAATATGTTATTCAGACATGGACAATTGTCCAAGGTGCCCCTATGCCTCCGTCTGTTATTCCCGAAACAAAGACACATACCTTCACAAAATCCCTGCTTGAGTTTTATGACACATTTATAAAATAATGTTGTCGCTTGAGCCTTTGCAAAATCTGTTCTTGATTTCTATAATACATTTATTGGATAAGGGCGGAACGACTTAGAGTAACCGCTGATTTATTCGGTGGTTACTCTAAGTTATATTTATGACCGAATATAAATTTGTTGTCAATAGGAAAGAGGTGCGGAAGATTTGAAAAAACTTTGGATGAACCGTATGTTTACGGTTGCGCGCGCTGCTGTGTGCACTGTGCTATGTGTGGCAATGCTTTTTACTGTTGTTGCATGTAAGCCGAATGACAAACCCGTTTCCGGCAGTGGGGACACTACTGCCCCCGAAGGTGGCACAACGCTGACCACCGACGTCACCACCAATAATACATCCGGAGAGACCGAAAACACGACCGATAATACGTCCGACGCAACCTCTGTTGCCGCCGGAACCACAAAAAACAACAGACCCGCGACCACAACCACTACACGTGGCGCAACCACAACCACTACACGTGCCGCGACCACAACAACAAGACCGGCTACGGCCGCGCCGACCGCGGCACCTACTACAACCGCTCCTGTGACAGAGTCCAATATGAAGGGTATCGGCAAGGTTTGGATGATGCCGCGGAATGATTCGTTTTATGAATTGTTTACAAATCTTGACCAGTGGAAAGAAACCCGCAAGGTGGTTGACGCCGTAGGGTTTGCCGACCATGCGCTGAAGTCCTTGTTCACTCCCAGCAAGCTTGAAGAAGGGTTTGCCGGAATGCGGGAAATTAAAATGCCACTTGTGCTTGAGGTTGGCGGCATCAAGGAATGGGGCGCCGAGAACAATGATGGCAAGGGTATATATTACGGCAAGAAAATGTTCGAAGCTCAGAATCCCACATGGCAGCATTTTATTGATTTGGGCGCTGATTTTGGCGGTATAACTATGGATGAGCCGCTGCTTAATGTACGTCACTCTCCTGTTTGGAATTATGTCGGCAACAATGAACAAAAATTCGAGTTTGCTGTTGAAGGGGTCGCCGAATTTATTAAGCATGTCCGCATGGAATACCCGAATCTGGTTGTCGGTGACATCGAAGTTGCTCCTACCTTTACCGCAAATTACCTTATTCGTTGGATTGACGCGCTGGAGGCGCGGGTGAAGGAAAAAACCGGCCGCGGAATGGATAATTTCCGCATGGATGTCAACTGGGCGGCATTGCGGCATAATCAAGTCGAAACCGAAAAAATGTGGAGAGACATGAAAAGGGTTGAGGATCATTGCCGTTCCATTGGCCTGCCGTTCAGCATGATTTACTGGGCATCGGCTGTGGGTGATTTCCGACTTGGCTCGGCATATGACGAGCACAATAACCAAACCTGGTATGACCAAATTATGGATCAAGGTGAAAAATATAGAGCCGCCGGCGGAAAACCCGACCAGTATGTTATTGAGACATGGGTTAATCTTAATGGAACACCAATGCCTCCCACATTGCTGCCGGAAACAAAAAGCAACTCGTTCACAAGATCTGTTCTTGACTTCTATAACAAGTTCATTAAGTAACCGATGATTAAATCAATGGACAAATCTTTGCGGCATAAATCCTCGGCAACATGCCGGAAATTTCTACTCGTAATTTTTTGCGCCTGATTTACTCATCGCTTACCTAAGCAGCATAATTACCCCTGAAAAATTTCTTCGATTTAAGAAAGGAAAGTCCATTTATGCCAATATTTAAGGAACGCTGTATGCGTAATATTGACCGTGCCTTAGCAGAAATGCAAAAGCATTTTTATACCACCCTCGCACTGCTTACGGTGGAGGCTTATCTCACCGCGGAACCACTTCCATATGACCGCCGCACTGAGGGCGAGTATACCAAAATGCAGGAAGGTACAAAATGGGGCGAAGTCAGCTCTTGCGGATGGTTCCATGTGCAGGGACAGGTGCCGCAATCGGCTGAAGGTCAGTCGGTTGTGCTTGTTATCAATGTTGGTGCCGAGTGCATTATATTTGACGATGACGGCAATCCTGTGCAGGGATTAACGCATGTTGACCATAACTATTATCAGGGACTTGGTGTTACCGCCGAAAAACAGATTCTCCGCATTTCTCCCTCGGCAAAGGGCGGAGAGGTTATTGATTTTTGGATGGATGTCGGTCGGCGCTGTCTTATTGAAGAGGGCGTTGATGAGGCTACGGAAGGGCTTGTTACTGGGCTGAAAATTGCGGCGCGTAATGAAGAGCTTTGGCAGATGCATTTTGATTTCCATATGCTGCATCAGCTTCTCAGGTGCATTCCCGGCGACAGCGCACGGTATAGCTCGGTGCTGTTCTGCTTGCAGGACGCGGCAAATGTTCTCAAAACCTACTCCGCAGAGGAAGCTGTCGAGGCGCGCGCGATACTTGCCAAGGAAATTAACAAAAAAGGCGGCGACCCGTCACTTACATTAACTGCACTGGCACACGCTCATATAGATTTGGCGTGGTTGTGGCCTGTTCGCGAAACC
>JGI994J12354_10003098_pt1 | contig 15745 bp, 13 predicted proteins | sample IntmicLarv3ML3BL_FD_12354 | JGI IMG/M metagenome (IMG submission 12354)
CATCGCCCAGTCGCTATCCATGCTAAGCGCGCTTCGGGTTCCTGTTGTTTCTGTTATCACAGGCGAGGGGTGTAGCGGCGGAGCGCTTGCTCTGGCGCTTGGAAACTCTGTTTTGATGCTTGAGAATGCTGTATATTCCATCCTCTCTCCCGAGGGGTTTGCCAGCATTTTGTGGAAGGATTCCGCCAGAAGCGCCGAGGCATGCGAGCTTATGAAAATGACAAGCTATGAGCTTTTGGAAATGGGCATTATCGACGAAATCGTGCCCGAGCCGGAGGGCGGCGCACACGAAAATCCCTCAAACGCCATAATAAATCTTGACAGGGCGATTGTGAAGCAGCTTCGCAAATATCAGCGGATGAACGGCGCTGCGCTCTCTAACCACAGATATAAAAAGTTCAGGGTGATGGGGCAAAAACTCCCCACTGCCCGAAAGGAGCCTTAATGAGCGGAATCAAGCTTGTCGGCATTGGCGCATGCGTTCCAAAGCGGCGCATGACCAATGCCGACTTCACGAAAATTATAGACACCACAGACGAATGGATTGTCTCCCACACCGGCATAGAGGAGCGCAGATATTGCGAAACGGAAACCCATTCTGACCTTTGCATAGAAGCGGCAAAAAAGGCACTGGAGCACGCCAAGGTTTCTCCGGAGGAAATTTCCGTTTGCATCGTTGCCACCGTGTCCGCGGAGCATTTAACGCCGAGCGCCTCCTGCCTTGTGCAGTCGGCTCTTGGGCTTTCCGCAAACACCGTGTGCCTTGACATAAACGCAGCCTGCACCGGCTTTATCTCCGCACTTCACACGGCGCAGTGCCTTTTGGCAGCTTCGGAAAAGTCTTATGCCCTTGTCATCGGCGCGGAGGTTTTGAGCCGTTTTATAAATTATGAGGACCGCGGAACCTGCATCCTTTTCGGAGATGGCGCAGGCGCTGCGGTTGTTGAGTTTGGTGAGGACTATCCATCTATAAGCGCACAGCTTGGCTCGCGCGGCGACGCCGACATTCTTCAAATTGCCGGTGTGGGCAAAAACGAGCCGAACTATCTCACAATGAAAGGCACGGCTGTTTTTAAGTTCGCTGTTGAAACCGTTCCAAAATGCATGGATGAGGTTTTGGAAAAAGCAAAGCTCACCACCGACGACATTGACATTTTCGCCTTTCACCAGGCAAATGCGCGGATAATCGACACTGTTGTAAAGCGCCGGGAGCTTCCGGCGGAGCGCTGCTTCAAAAACATCCAAAAATATGGCAACACCTCGGCAGCGAGCATTCCCCTGCTGCTTAGCGAACTTTACGAGGACGGGTCGCTCAAAGACGGAGCGCGTATGCTTCTTCTGGGCTTTGGCGGCGGTCTTACCTGGGGCGGCGCTGTTATGAGCTTTGGCGAAAGGCGGGGCAAAACGATATGAGACTTGATAAAATGCTTGGCATAAAATATCCGCTTATCCAAGGCGCGATGGCAAACATTGCAACGGGCGAGTTTGCCGCTGCCGTTTCAAACGCCGGCGCGCTCGGTTTAATTGCCGCAGGCGGCATTAGCCCCGAGCAGCTTCGCCGCGAAATTTCCATCTGCCGCAAAAAAACCGATAAGCCCTTTGGCGTGAACCTCATGCTTATGAGCCCTTATGCAGACGAAATGGCAAAAATTTTGGCAGAGGAAAAGATAGCCTTAATCACCACGGGCGCGGGAAGCCCCGGACAATATATCCCAATGTGGAAGGATGCCGGCGCCAAGGTTTTTCCCGTTGTCCCTGCTTCAATTCTTGCAAAAAGGCTTGCTCGAAGCGGCGCTGATGCTGTAATTGCCGAAGGCACGGAGGCAGGCGGTCATGTTGGCGAGCTAACCACAATGGCACTTGTTCCGCAGGTTATTTCCGCGGTTGACATTCCCGTTGTCGCCGCAGGCGGCATCGCAAACGGGCGGCAGCTTGCCGCGGCTTTTGCCCTTGGCGCAATCGGCGCGCAGCTTGGCACCTGTCTTTTGGCAAGCGAGGAGTGCCCTATCCACGAAAACTATAAGCTCGCGCTTTTGAAGGCGAAGGACACAGACACCATCGTCACCGGGCGAAGCGGCGGCGCGCCTGTGCGCGTTTTAAAAAACAAGATGGCTCGCGAATATGTCCGCATGGAGCAGGACAAGCTGCCGCGCGAGGAGATGGAAATGCTCACCCTCGGCTCGCTTCGCCGCGCTGTACAAGACGGCGATATAGACACCGGAAGCTTTATGGCAGGTCAGGTTGCAGGTCAGCTAACGGAAATTCGTCCGCTATGCGACATTTTTGCCGCACTGCAAAGCGAATATGAGGCCTGCGTGAATGGTTTGGTGAGCGCACTATGAAAACTGCATTTTTGTACGCCGGGCAGGGCAGCCAAAAGCCCGGGATGGGTCTCGATTTTTACAATGCGCACCCCACATTTCGTGACATTTTTGACAGTGCGCAGGTGTCCTTCGATTTAAAAGAAGTCTGTTTTGAGGACAGCGAAAACCGACTTTCGGACACCCGGTTTGTTCAGCCCTGCATGGTCGCTTTTGCCGCAGGTGTAACGCGTCTGCTTTTTGATGCCGGCGCCGTGCCCGATTATGTTGCCGGGCTTAGCCTTGGCGAATATTCGGCGCTTTGCGCTGCCGGAGTTTGGGACGCGAGAGACGCCATTCGCATCGCCGAGCGTCGTGGGCAGGCTATGCACGATGCGGCGGTGGGCATTGACTGCGCGATGGTTGCCGTTTTGAAGCTCTCGCGCGAAGATCTTCAGCAAGCTTGCGACGAGGCAAGCTCTTGCGGCGTTGTTGAAATTGCAAACTACAACTGCCCTGGTCAGCTTGTTATCGCGGGCGAAGCCGCGGCTGTCGGCATTGCGGCAGAGCTTGCAAAGGCAGCCGGCGCGCGGTGCATGCCGCTTAAAACAAGCGGACCGTTTCACACCTCGCTCCTTGCGCCGGCTGCCGAAACGCTGGAGCAATATTTCAAAACCATCAGCTTTGGTGAAATGCAAATCCCCGTTCTTTTCAACACTTTTGGGGATTTGATGGGTCAAAAATGCCCCATCAGCGAGATTTTGCAAAAGCAGGTTTGCTCCAGCGTGTATATGGAGGACATTATAAGGCGGCTTTCCGATTTGGGCGTTACCAAAATTGTTGAAATCGGACCGGGGGCGGTTTTGTCCGGCTTTGTTCGCAAAACTGTGCCGGAAATTCAGACCTGCGCCATTAACACCTGCGCGGATTTTGAAGCCGCGCTCTCGTTTATAAAGGAGGATACATTATGAATTTTGCCGGAAAAACTGCCGTTGTCACCGGCGCAAGCCGCGGCATTGGCAGAGCCATTTGCGTGAAGCTTGCAAGCTGCGGAGCAAATGTTGTGTTTTCTTACGCCGGAAACGATGATGCCGCGCTGGAAACTCTGACCCTGTGCAAAAAGCACACCGAAAATGTGCTTGCCCTTCGCGGCGATGTTTCAGACGCGGCGCACGCGGCAGAGCTTATGGACACCGCAAAAAAGCAGTTTGGAGGTCTTGACATTCTCGTCTGCAACGCCGGAATTACCAAAGACGGGCTTTCCATGACGATGAAGGAGCAGGACTTTGACGATGTTATAAACGTGAACCTAAAGGGCACGTTTTTGTGCATGAAGGCGGCAAGCCGCACCATGATAAAGCAGCGCTATGGGCGCATTATAAGCCTTTCCTCTGTCGTCGGCATCCGCGGAAACGCAGGACAGGCAAACTATTGCGCGAGCAAGGCAGGCATAATCGGGCTTACAAAATCGCTCGCTAAGGAGCTTGCCGGGCGCGGTATAACCGTAAACGCCATTGCCCCCGGCTTTATCGAAACGGACATGACGGCAGCAATGCCCGAAGCCGCACGAGAGAGCATGATTTCCACCATTCCAGCCGGACGCCTCGGCATGCCGGAGGACATTGCAGAAGCCGTCGCATTTCTTGCAGACAGCAGCGCCGGATACATCACAGGTCAGGTGCTTTGCGTTGACGGCGGAATGGCTGTTTAAGGAGGATTTTTAAGATGGAGAAAAGACGTGTTGTTATAACCGGAATCGGAGCCTTGACGCCTCTCGGCAACACTGCCCCAAAAAGCTGGAGCGCCGCCGTTGCCGGACAGTGCGGCATCGCGCCCATCACACTTTTTGATTGCAGCGAAAACAAGGTTAAGCTTGCCGGAGAGGTTAAAAATTTTGACCCCGAAGAGGTTTTGGACAAGCGCGAGGCAAGGCGCATGGCTCGCTTCTCTCAGCTTGCTATGGCAGCGGCAAATGAAGCGATGGCTGATGCGGCGCTTCCCGAAGGGGGCGACCGGTGCCGCTGGGGCACCATCGTTTCAAGCGGCATCGGCGGGCTTGAGATTACCGAGCGCGACCATTCGCGCGGCTTGGAGCGAGGGTTTGACAAAATTTCGCCCTTTTACATCCCCATGACAATCAGCAACATGGCAGCAGGACTTATCGCCATTGAGCATGGCTTTCGCGGCATTTGCACAAGTCCTGTAACCGCCTGCGCAGGCGGCGGAAACGCCGTTGGCGACGCTTTTCGCATGGTGCGCGACGGCTACTGCGAGGTTATGCTCTGCGGCGGCGCAGAGGCAACAGTTACACCGATGGCAATCGGCGGCTTCACCTCTATGAAGGCGCTCAGCCAGACGGAGGANCCNATGCGGGCTTCCATCCCNTTTGACAAGGAGCGAAACGGCTTNGTCCTTGGCGAGGGTGCAGGAATTTTGATTTTGGAGGAATATGAGCACGCAAAATGCAAAAATGCGCGGCGCAAAGATTTATGCCGAAATTCTCGGCTATGGCACAACCTGCGACGCCTATCACATGACTGCCCCCTGCCCCGACGGCGACGGCGGCGCGCGCGCAATGAACGAAGCGATGCGCGACGGCGGCATTTCCCCCGAGCAGGTTTCCTATATAAACGCGCACGGCACATCAACTCCCATGAACGATGCGACGGAAACTGCCGCAATAAAAACAGCTTTTGGCGCGCACGCCAAAAACCTAATGGTAAGCTCTACAAAGTCCATGACCGGTCACATGCTCGGCGCAACCGGAGCTGTGGAGGCAATTTTTACAGCGTTGACGCTTCGCGACGGCTTTGTTCCCGCCACTATAAACTACAAGGTTCCGGACGAGCAGTGCGACCTTGACATTGTTCCAAACATCGGGCGAAATGCCGATGTTACACATGCCATCAGCAACTCGCTCGGCTTTGGTGGGCACAATGTTTCGCTGCTTTTAGGAAAATGGACGGGGGTGTAAAAAATGGAGCTTAATTCAAACCAGATTGCCGAGATTATCCCCCACCGCTATCCCTTCGCGCTGGTGGACCGCATAACCGATTATGAGCCGGGCAAGTTTGCAAAGGGCATTAAATGCGTTTCGGCAAACGAGATGCATTTTCTTGGGCATTTTCCCCAGCACCATGTCATGCCGGGTGTTTTGATTATCGAGGCACTTGCCCAGTGCGGCGCAGTTGCCATTTTGTCCCTGCCGGAGAACAAGGGCAAAATCGCCTTTTTCGGTGGGATAAAAAATGCTCGGTTCAAGCGACAGGTTATCCCCGGCGATGTTTTAACGCTGGAGTGCAATATCGTGCGCCAGCGCGGTCCTGTCGGCATTGGCGAAGCCTCTGCTATGGTAGACGGCAAGATTGCCGTGACAGCGGAGCTTACTTTTGCTATATCCAACGATTCGTGATTGTTATTGCGAAAATTTTGTGATATAATGTTTAATATTATCTAAAAATAGCATTTAGGGGAGTTATTTATGCTAAACATCAAATTTTGGACAGTATATCAAAAATTCAAGCTGCATTTTTACCAAGAGATTTTTGAGCGCTTTCAAACAAGAGAGGCAAGCCTCACAACCGTTGAAACATTTTGCATGGAAGCGATTCAAGCTCTGCACTCTCCCACGATAAACGAATTTGCAACCTTTCTCAAAATTTCTCCGCCAAACGCCGCCTACAAGGTTGGAAGCCTTATCAAAAAGGGCTATCTCCAAAAGCTGCGCAGCGAGGATGACAAGCGCGAATTTCATCTTGTCCTAACCCAAAAATACATGGACTATTATAACCTCAGCAACTCCTATGTTGATTTGGTCATGGCGCGCATTAAAGAGCGCTTTTCCCCCGAGGACTGCAAGCGGCTTGAGCACATGCTAACTGTTATATGCGACGAGCTTATGCCAGAAATCAGCCTGCCAGCCAAAAATGCAGGCAGGGTTTAGCTTAAAATAAAAAAACACGCACAGCTTATAAATTTTAGCTGTGCGTGGTTTTTTATGCTTTTTTGTATATTTCTTCCGCCCTTGCAGGCATCGCAAAATTTCTTTCGGCATATGTAAAAATGCGTTGAATTTACAAATGTGACTTTTTCTGCCGCACCGCTTGACAGAGGGCGCCTTATGTGATATAAATTAAAAATAATAAAGGGGAGTAACTAAAGCGTTTTTTTGCAGAAACGCCGCAAAGTTCGTCAAGACGGCAATTTTACATTGCCCGGGCTTTGCTTAAAAATGTGAGACCTTTGTTGCAGTACATTTAGGTATGGCAGCAATAGGTTCTTTTTTATTGTCTTTTATTGGGAGGAAAAAATTATGACGTATCTCGCACTGGGTCTTTTCATTGCAACATATATCCTGCTTCTTGTTTTCGTAAACCACCGCGCTTATGTCGCGCTCGCAAGCGCTGCCATCTTCATCATTCTCGGCTTCATGCCGCTTGGCATGATTGGTAGCGCGATTGACTGGAACGTGCTTCTCATGATTTGCGGCACAATGGGAACTGTGGCTCTTTTTATCGAGTCGAAGATGCCGGGGCTTCTTGCCGACATTGTGCTTGAGCGTGTTCCAAACGTTAAGTGGGCTGTCATTGCCCTGTCCTTTTTTGCCGGCATTGTTTCCGCTTTTGTTGACAATGTTGCAACGGTTTTAATGGTCGCGCCCGTGGCGCTTGCCATTTGCAAAAGGCTTGAAATTTCTCCGGTTCCGGTTATAATTGCCATTGCCGTTTCTTCAAACCTTCAGGGCGCGGCAACGCTTGTCGGCGACACGACATCTATCATGCTCGGCGGTTATGCCGGCATGAGCTTTATTGACTTTTTCGTTTTCCGCGGTCGTGCCGGTCTTTTCTGGATTGTGGAGCTTGGCGCCGCTATTGCAACCTGCGTTCTTCTAATTCTTTTCCGCAAGCAAACCCAGCCTGTCTCCGCGACCGAGCGAACGAAGGTCACAGACTTTTTCCCCTCGGTGCTTATGATTTTGACGGTTTTAATCCTTATCATAATTTCCTTTGTCGAAAACAAGCCCGATATCAGCAACGGTCTTGTCTGCACGCTGCTTTTTGTCATAGGTCTTGTGAAAAATGTTATGCAACGTAAGGATAAATCGCTCATAAAAACCTACTGCAAGGAGATTGACTGGCAAACGCTTATGCTCCTTGCCGGACTTTTCATCGTTGTCGTCAGCATTCGCGAGGCTGGAATTATCGACATGGTTGCCCATCTTTTTGTGTCAATTTCCGGCGACAACCTGTTTATAATTTTCACGCTAATCGTCTGGGCTTCGGTTCTTCTCTCTGCATTTATTGACAACATTCCATATGTCGCGACCATGCTTCCCGTTGTTCAGGGCATCTCGTCCATTTTGGGGATTGAGCCTTACCTGCTCTATTTCGGTCTTCTCGTTGGCGCGACGCTTGGCGGAAACCTCACCCCAATCGGCGCTTCGGCAAACATTACCGGCATCGGCATTTTGCGCAAGGCAGGCTATCAGGTTACAACAAAGGATTTCTGCAAAATCGGAGTTCCCTTCACCCTTGCCGCCGTTGTGAGCGGATATATCCTGACCTGGCTAATTTGGTCTTAATGCGCTTGCGCGTCAAGTAGTGGCATAAAATTGCGTCATGGTTGCTTGCAGCACGATAAGCCCCCTGCATCAAAAGATGCAGGGGGTATCTTTTTCTCTATTTCGCTTTAGGCAGCAGCACGGAGGCTTTGAAAAGGTCGCCGTCTATTGAGGGCATAAATTTTCCGCCCTGCGCCATTGTGAAGCTTTGAACTATCGAAAGTCCAAGCCCACTGCCCTCGCTGCTGCGCGAGGCATCGCCGCGCTTAAAGCGCTCTGTAAGCTCTTCCGGGTCAATGTTCAGCGCTTCGCGCGAAATGTTTTTCATGTCAAGCCTTACAAAATCGGCTTCTTCAATTATGTCGATATAAATGCGTGAGCCGGCAAGAGAATATTTAAACACGTTTGAAAGCAAATTTTCCATAACGCGCCACAAAAGCTTCCCATCGCCCAAAACCATCGCGCGCTCCGGCAGGTCAATCCGAAAATCCAGCCCGGAGGTTTTTACGCGCTCGTCAGCCTCGCCCAAAACCTGATGCACCAAATCTGAAAGGTTCATGGGCAGAAGGTTCACCTCAACGCTGCCGCTCGCTGCCTTTGCCGCTTCAAAAAGCTCGTCTGTAAGCGTTTTCAGCCGCTGGGATTTTGAAACGAGAACCTCAAGATATTCCGGGGCGCGAGCGCAGCCCAGTCCCTCGTTTTTGAGAAGGTCTGTATATGTGATGATTGAGGTCAGCGGCGTTCTTATATCATGGGACACGTTTGTTATAAGCTCTGTTCTCATGCGCTCGCTTTTCATGCGCTCGTCCACCGCGGCGTTTATGCCCTCTGAAATGTTGTTTATGGAATCGGCAATGCTGCCAAGAGCTCCGCCGCCGACAATTATCGGGACTTTGTATTCTCCGCCGGCAGCCGCCCTTGCGCCCTCTTCAAGCGTGTGAAGGCGTTTTGCAAAAAGGAGAAGAAGCACAGTTACGCCAACTATCACAAAAAGGCAGTACAGGAAAACGAGAAATCCACCGCTCCAGATTGACGCCGCAAGCGCCACCGCAACCACGAGCACAAGCGCCACAAAAACCGAGATTATCAAAACTCTCACCGTCAGCGCCGCACCTGCCCAAAGCGATTTTGCAAAACCCAAAAGCTTTCCAAAAATTGCCACAAGAGTTCTCTTTATTTTTCTGAGCATCCAGCCGGCAAGGGTGTGACGAAGGGCGCTTTTGTCCTTTATGCGCTTTGCAAAGGTGCAACTCCAGCCAAGGAGCAATACCGCGGCAACAGCCGTTGCGACAAGGCTTATCTGTAGGGCGCTTTGCTCTCTGCCATTTCTGTAAAACTCTGCGGCGGCAGAGACCGCGCCGAGAATGACAAGGGTTATCGCACTGCCACTTATAATAAAGCTGATGTCAAGATAGAGCATGTCAAGCCCGGTTAGATAAACCTTGCTTTTTCCGTCCTGTGCCCTTCTTCCCGCGCCGAGCATTAGCACAAAAAGGCAAACAAGGAAAAGCGCCGTGCTCACTGCAATCACTGAAAGAAAAGATGTATATTCCCTTTGCGCCTGCGCACTTTTTGCGATGTAATCATTCACCACCTCGGCGGAAAAGCCTAGGAGGATTTCTGTGTTTAGAGCGCTTCCGTACATGTCATAATAGCCGCCGTGGCTGTAGTAATGCGAGCTTTCTATAACACTTCCGTCATTATAAATGCTGTACACCGGAAGGTCTGTGAAAGCCGAAGCGTTTTTCGCGGCGTTGCCGAAAATGGCACCGGGGGTTTCTGCGTAATAATAAAGCCCCTCAATGGCGTCAAGATAGCGCTGCGTGTTTTGAAAATATGCGAGCTGCGCTCTTATCGCGCTCTCTTCGAGCTTTTGCCGCTGTTCGGGCGTGTCTGATTCAGCCGGGAGATAAACGCTCGAAACCATATCGGCATTTAGCCATGCATCGTGTTCATACTCATACTCATATTCATACTTATACTCCTGCCAGAAGATAAACTCCCCTGACAAAATCCGCTCCTCGCTTTCAAAATGAATCAGGTTTTCTATGCTGTATAACGCCCTATACATGTTTTGGTCATAAAAGGTCTGAGCCGACTGCGCGTCGGCAAAAATTATATCTGGCAACACATCAGTTTTTGAATAATACATCGCCACTTGAAAAGACGCTCTGACAGTGCCAAGCGCCGCGAGCACCGCAAGCGCAAAACAAATTATTTTAACCGGCAGCCGGTTTGTGAAGCCCTTCAATTTTGTATCCAATTCCCCATACCACCTTAATATATTTTGGCTCCTTGGGATTAATTTCAATTTTCTCCCTAATTCGCCGGATGTGCACGGCAACAGTGTTGTCCGCGCAAAAAGCCTCCTCGCCCCAGACGCGCTCATAAATTTCGTCTATCGAAAAAACGCGGTCAGGGCTTTTGATTAAAAGATAGAGTATTTTATACTCTATCGGCGTTAAGTGAGCCGGCTCGCCGTCCACCTCTACGGTTTTGCGGTTGTTGTCTACGGTGAGTCCGCCAACGGTGAAAACGCCCTCCTCCGGCGGCGGCAGGCTTCCCAAAATGGTAAAGCGCCGCAACTGGCTTTTAACTCTGGCGCTTAGCTCCAGTGGGTTAAATGGCTTTGTGACATAATCGTCCGCGCCAACATTTAGCCCCAGCACCTTGTCGCTGTCCTCGCTTTTGGCAGAGAGCATGATTATCGGAATGTTCCGGCTTTTACGAATTTCCATAGTTGCGCGCATTCCGTCAAGCCCAGGCATCATAATGTCCATTATGATTAAATGAACCTCATTTTGCCGCACCGCTTCAAGAGCCTCAAGTCCGCTGTGGGCAAGGATGGTGCTGTAGCCATCGTTTTGAAGATAAATCTCTATCGCCGCGGCAATCTCCTTGTCGTCATCACAAATTAATATGTTCATCGAAAAACACCCTTCCATCTGCATGTCTTTTTTGTCATAGCATTATATCGCCCCCTGTTTTAAGATGTGATATAACCGCCATGATATAATCAGGTCAACCGTCACACCTGCGCTGTGACCTTTAATTGATTATAATATTTGCCTGCGGATATTATATCACATCTTTTATGCAAAAACTTGCTCACATAGCTTTTAGTTTATGTCATAATTATAACCAGCAAATATTACAGACGGCAAAGTAGCTTTATTAAGAATTTCTTAATTTGATGCGCAAAAAGCCCCCGTACCCTGTTTTAAGGCACGGGGGCTTAATCTTAATTTACCGCTTCATCGCTTAGGCAAGCCTTGCCAGACTCAAGAACGCATCTGCACCCGGCGCAAGCGTTACATGACCATCGCTGATACCAATTGCGACAGTTTCACCTTCGTGAAGTCGCACGGTTGCATAACCTGTGCGCTGGCAATCATCAAATGATGTTATAAGGCCACTGTGCGTTAGCGCATGACCATCTATAAGCAGGCTGACAACAGCGTTTGCAGATGCCGTTGCGCGAATGCTGTATACGATGAAATATACGCCATCTTCAGTAACTGTAACATGGGAGTGTCCGGGGGTAAAGGTTATACCCTCACTGGCATTTTGTACGCAGTCCAAAATAACGCACTCACCCGGGTCAACTGTCCGAACCGTGGTGGAAACATAGGTTCCGTAAGCGCATAGCTCCGCCGTGCCACGAGGTCCTGTCGGACCCATTGCGCCGGTCGCGCCGTGGGGTCCTGTCGGTCCCATTGCTCCTGTTGTGCCGGTTGCACCGCGTGGACCTGTCGGACCCATTGCTCCGGTTGTACCAGTTGCGCCGCTAGGACCTGTCGGTCCTGTGTGTCCGGTTGAACCTGTGGCGCCTGTGGCTCCCATTGCGCCGGTTGCGCCTGTGGCACCGCGAGGGCCCATCGGACCCATTGCGCCAGTTGCGCCGCGAGGCCCCATTGGTCCCATTGCTCCGGCTACGCCCGAGGGACCTGTCGGGCCTGCCGGAATTGTAAACAGAAGCGAGGCTCCCGTAGAGGTGAAGGTTTCACTCACCGCTGCCTCTGTGCCGGGACCGCCTGTAACAGTTCCTAAAACTGTTATAATCGGGGTATCTCCATTTATTCCAGCGATACCCTGCGGTCCTGTGGGTCCTGTTGGACCTGTCGGACCTGGAGTGCCTTGAGGTCCTGTCGGTCCCGTTGGTCCCACGATTGGGCAGGGCGGAATGTGCGCCGGCTGCGGACATGCACATGGGGTGCAGCACACACCAGCCATTCTTTCTGTTGTGTAATAGCCGTTTGCGCCACAGCCATTGTAAAACTGCGAATTGTCAAAACAAGACATTAAAAAACATCACCTGCATTTTTTTAATAGCACCAAGCCCTTGTCATAAGGCTCTGTGCTGGCAGCACTCTCGCGCCACCTGCTTCACTTTATGCTCTTCGCGCGGCGCTCGTGATTTATTGCTTTAATTTTTTCCTGAGATAATTTAATCACCACATAAAAAAAGCGCTGCCGTTTGTCCGGCAGCGCTATCGCTATCCCTCCGCGAAGGGGCTTACATGAACCATGCAGTGCTTTACATTTGGAAAACATCGCTCCACCTCGTCGTGCACCTGCTGCGCGGCTGTGTGGCTTTCAAAAAGCGTCAGGCTTCCATTTGCGCTTATGTCCACATCCACATAGATGCGGTTTCCAAAAAGGCGCGTGCGCAGGCTGTCGATGCCCATGACATGCTCCTGCTCCAGCACAAGCTCGCGAATTTGCTGCGACAGTACCTCATCGCAAGCGGTGTCTGTCATTTTTTGCATGGAGTCCACAAAAATATCTGCTGCCGCCTTTATGATAAAAATGCAGATGACAAAACACGCCACGCTGTCCATAATCGGAGCGCCCAGACGCGCGCCAACAATACCGACAAGGCTTCCAACAGATGAGAGCGCGTCGCTTCTGTGGTGCCAGGCATCTGCCATCAGTGCACCGGAATTGATTTTTTTCGCTCCGGAGCGAGTGTACCAATACATCCATTCCTTCACAACAATTGAAACCACCGCCGCAACAAGCGCTAAAAGTCCCGGAGCTTCAAGCTCCGTATGCTTCCCCGAAATAATGTTTGTAAGTCCGCCATAGCCGATTCCAATGCCGGTTGCCGCCAAAATGACAGCCAGAATAACCGCCGCAACGCTCTCAAGCCGCTCGTGTCCGTAGGGATGCTGCTCGTCCGGGTTTTTCGCTGCCAGCTTCATGCCAATCATAACGATAACGGTGCTTAAAACATCCGACGCGGAATGCACAGCGTCCGACACCATCGCCGCAGAGCCTGCGACAATTCCGGCAAAAAGCTTAAATCCCGACAGGACAACATTCCACACAATTGTGACAAAGGCAATGTGCATTGCCAGGGCTTCGTTTGTTTTGTTTTTCATTCTTGATGCCTCCAAAGTTGAGTTTTTTATATAATGCCCACAACTCCACCCTGCCGGAATATGCAAAAAGACACACCGGTGGGAACAGAACTGTCCCACAGATGCGTCTGGAATGCAAATCTGCTGCCGCTTCGCGGCCCGGCTGCACAGCTTCGGCAAAAAGCTGTCGCCTGCTCAGTTTGTACTATCAGGCTGCGGCAAGCTTAGCTACCGCAGTGTAGTTCAAAGAGTTTATATTTATTTTACTTTATTCCGGAATGTTTGTCAAGGTGTATAAATTTATATCGCTCTTCAAACACTTGAAGACTTTGGAGAAACTAAGCGATAAGCGCAAGTTATTTTTCGCCGTTAAATATACAAATTGCCGTCGAATGATTTTTTGCGGTTTGCTGTTGACTTTCAAGATGCGATGTGGTATTATATTAAAGCTTCTAAAATGTCGCGGGGTAGAGCAGTTGGTAGCTCGTCGGGCTCATAACCCGGAGGTCGTCAGTTCGAGTCTGGCCCCCGCAACCATATTGAATAATCATAAGGGACTTACTCCCCTTATGATTATTTTTTACCAAAAATTGAATTAGCGGATTATCTCGCCATTCTATCCTCCTCGCATCTCCAGAAACAGAAAAAGATATCTTAAAAAATGCTAAAGAAGTGTTAAAGCTAGTTGAGATCGGACACTCGCACATTGTCTTCTCCGATATACTGAAGACTCGTTCGGATTTAATTGAAGACCTGGCTCAAGAAACAACCCTAGAAGCAAACCCTCCTGAATCTCTACAAACAAGCATAGCTGACCGTATGTCTGCGGCAACAGCTGAACAGCCCCCAGCAGATTCACCCAGCAACGCTGAAAGATTTAGAACATTAGCACTTGATTCACGCATCTCCAAAATAGCTAAAAATGCGCCACATTAATTTGCGGCGCATTTTATTTTTTGCGCATAGAAATTGTTTTGGGCAGCTATCACCTTTCAGTTTCATGTGATTTTTTTACTCGCCTCTACCTCGTGTGATGAAGCTCGCCCATGTATATTGTCGGTGACATCACATCGTTCCTTGCAGGGCTTAATTTTGTAGACGGCAGCATTTATTTGGACAACGCAAAACTGAGTGTCGGTGTCAATAGGGACTTCCCCTATTTACAATTTCCAACATTTTATAGTTAAAATTGTGAGCACTCCATAGACAGTAGGCATAAGTACGCCCTACCGAGGAAACAAATCGCTTAGGGTATTTTCGGTAACAGCATACCCAGCGCCTCTGTGTCTATGATGCTATGTACTCTTCAATCACAGTATATGTAACTTCGCCATGCATTTCGACCGAAAGCCAGCTTACACCTGCAGAAAAAGTAAACCCATAGTAACCATCAGAAGTGCCTATCTGTTCAGCACCCACACTGAGACTTATCGGAAGTAGAATCAGTGAGATATCTGCTACTCGCCTATGTATTCTATTTCAGTGGTTTCCGAAGAGGCCAGTCGACTGTCGCACACAACATACCAGTATGCAACAGTTTCTCCATCAAGCTCGGTATAAATTACAGTGGGTTCAATTCCGTTTATCCTGTACAATTCTAAGCCTGTCTTCTGTGTCACCCCATCCATAAAATATATGTCTCTGTCTATTCTATAAATTCCATGTGAACTGATTGGAGAGCTGTTTGATGTGCCATATAAGTTGTCGTGGAATTGGTCGTTCTTTCTTATTGATTCCAACCTCGACAAATCTATCATACCTTGTCTCCAGTACGTGGTATTGAACACTTCGAAGCTTTTAAAACGTGCCACGCTCAAAGATGCTTCCCCATTTTGCGTTGAGACCTCGGTACTTATGAAAACGCAAAGTGGATAGTCATCCGTTATCCAGATAGTTTCAATGATTTCTGCATCTGAATAATATGCTTTTATTGCAGCCTCAGGTGTTGTTTTTGCCGAATTAATAGTGCCTAAAAGAACAAAAACCGATATAGCTGCTATAGCGATAAGTATCCTGTGAGTAATTTTTTTCAATTTTCTGACTCCTTGATTAAAATTAAATTCTTTGAGTAGTTGCTTTTATAGATATCGGCGCATACTCTACCTAGCAATAACAAGTTTGCCAGCCATCGTTGCAATTACAGCCAGCAGCTCAGCACTTGCAGCAGTATAAGCTTTAATAGTGGGCACTATAGAGGCGCCCTGGGTAAGTGCTGCCAGTGTGACAACTGATATAGTTGTAATATGGTGAACTTCTACAACAACTTTGAGATAAGTCGAAAACGAATTGCTGGGAGTTGAAAAGCCAACTTTCAAGCTTAGCTGGGAATGTGTCTCAGTGAAATTAGTGCCGAACTCTGCAGAAAACAAACCGGTTTTAAGCTCCAGTGCAAGAGCGCCATCTGGGCTGGCAGAGGATTGAATGGTTGTACCAAATAATTCTACCGGTGCACTATAAAATGACCACCCAATATTGCAAATATATTCCCAAAATCCGTCTGGATTAGTTTGAAATTCTAAGCC
>JGI994J12354_10003099_pt1 | contig 15743 bp, 19 predicted proteins | sample IntmicLarv3ML3BL_FD_12354 | JGI IMG/M metagenome (IMG submission 12354)
AGGAGTACTACCCCGCCACTCTTGGTGTCCTCGCACAAACCACCATTGCTGCCGGTTCTAACACACTCGATCTCGAGTATTATCACTTTGTCTGGGCTGATAGTTCACAACGTGTAGGTATCGCGCTTCAAAATCCGGGTTCTACCGCTGTGAATGTTTCGTACAGGCGAGCGGCAACTAACTTCGTGATTGGTACGGGCGCTTCTACAGCCGCTTGTCGTGATATGCGGATTGCATTTGAAAACGGTAGTTCTTTTTCATCCGCTACTATACCGGCTGGTGCCTCCATCATTTTGTTCATGGACGCGGCTTCTACAGGAAAAAACGGTATGAGCGCGCACGCGCGAATTGCTGTCAGTGGCGGTAATCAGGCGACAAAGCTACGTGTGTTTGCAGGTTCGAGCAGCACGACGGCGGCACAAGTTTTTGCGGCATCGGAAATGTCCGCAGTTGGCAACTTTTTCACCCCCCCCCCCTCTAAATTCTCGGGTTTTTCCATCAATACACATCCACATCAGACGGGTAGTTCCGAGTACGGTACAGCGTTGGAATACAAGAACGCGAACGTAAAAGAATTTAATGGTAATTACGGTGTCATGTACAAGCTCACTATTGCGGGCGCGGCAAATAAGACTCTGAAGCTTGCGCCTACCAGTGCAGATGCATTCCATACTGTTGCGTATCGTGTAAACAACGGCTCGTGGACGGCTTCTCCTGTTGTTGCCGGCCCTACAACAATCAATATTCCGCTTGGCTCCTCGAGTTCCTCCACGGTGGATATTATTACGAGCGGCGGCACGCATACACATAAGGACTGCACGATTGTTTAACCATGTAAATCGGTAATAAAAATGACCCGAACCTTGTTTCATGGCTTCGGGTCATTTTCTATATGCAAAACATTTGGTGAACTGCTCTTAGTTAATTTATGCGTTCGATTATTACGCGCCCCGTGACATCATAATATTTCACCGCTGTTCCGCTGTCAACCTGCACCAGTCCGTTGACGAAATCATAATGTGAAATCGTACCGGTGATGCTACCTGTTTGTTTGCCCAAGATGTCAATGATGGTGATTGTGTTCTCCGCTGTCTGAATAGCATAATGCCCCGCGCCGTCGTACCGGAGCGACGGACTGTCATAGGCGAACGTGCTACCGCTATCTAAGCCGGACGGCATCGCAAAAGTAAATCCGGCCGGGAAGGTATATATGGTTTTACCGGCTAGGTTCATCATCTCAAAATGTCCTGTACCGATTTTTTTTGCGATGATGTTACCGCCTTGCAGAAATGTCAGGTTTTCATATTCGGCGGGGAGAATCACTTGATTTGGGAGTTTGAGTACGCCAAATTTTTCATATGCTCCTACGGAAAACGCTACATAATCTCCCAGCATTCGATCCATCATAATGCTACCATACGCGCTCATGTACTCGTTAAAGCTGTACATCTTTTCGTCGATTTTTTTTCCGGCTTTATCCACCAGATAGAAACCCATCGTAGATGATTGGAATTGGACGCTTTGATTTTCATGGAAAATGCCGCCGTAAACATATACCGTTTCCACACCAAGTCGCTTCTTACCGTTTCGATCCAGGTAATAAGTAATTTTATCAGCGTGCGGGCTTACACACGCCGCGCGGATGTACCCGCCAATCAAAGGCGAGCAATGATACCCATACCGAAACAGCTCCTCACCGGTGACAGACAGCAGACTGCTTGTGTCCGTTCCACCTGCATATATCTTTGTCACAATTGTGTTACCGATGAAGTATGGCGTAAGCTCCGGGCTGTCGATACTGAGCGCCGTTTTCCCGTCGGCTGTAATCAACAGATATTTCCCCTCTTCTGTTCCTGACACGATACCATATTTGCCATTCCAAGTGCTGGCATATTGATACATCGGTGATATCACAAAGGTGCCGTTCTTATCCGCATAACCCCACAGCCTTGTCTGCCCGGATTGCACACTCATTGGATATAAAAATGGCTGCGCCGTCAAGGTGCCGTTTTGTATGTTGTATAGCCGGACAGCAGTCACAATGGCTTCTTTCCGCGTCAAATTTTGAGCAGGGTTAAAACAATTCATACCATCGCCACGCATCAGGCCGCAATCCCACGCGGCATATACAGACTCCCGCGCCCATGTCGGTATGCTCTCCGCATCGTCGTAAATATACGGGAGCCCATCATATGTGCCGAAAAGCCGCGCCATACGCATCAGCATTGCGGCCGCTTCCGCACGGCTGATTTCAGCATTAGGCTTGAACAAGCCGTTCCCTGTGCCGTTAACGATGCCGAGGGCATAAGCGATGGAAACCGACACATCATTGGTGTCGACAAAGCTCTCCGGCAGACGTATACCTTTCGCGGATGCGATGATTGCAACATCTGCTCCCGTAACACTCTCCAGCAAGCTGACGCACAAGCGGCAAAACTCTGCCCGTGTAGTCGGCCTATCGTAATCGTTTTGAATTTCTGTCGGTGTAATATCCAGCTCAATAGATGCCGCGATGTCCTCCACTCCCCATTCCGCCGCACTTGTATACAGTGCGGACGAAAATGGTATGAGCATACATGCAACTATAATGAGTGCCGTAATCCGATACATAAATGATTTCATTTAAATCCTCCTTGTCAATGTTGTTGCAGAATGATTTTCGACTTGTAATCCTCGTTTGGCGTCGCATGTACGATTCTGGATAATAAAGAACAATTGCCGCTTCAATGTGTGATAAGAATTCATACCTCACACCTTCCTTCAGCCAGAATGTACCTTTCATATATAACTTGTTTTATGTTTGAAACTGGGCAAAAAATCACTTGATTTATAAATGTTTTAGAGTCAAGACAAGTTAAGAGGAGAATTTCTAATTAATTTCAACAGAATATGATAGAGATTTTGTCCTCTTGCATTGAATCTATATTCAGTCTCTTTAAGATGGAAATTGAATTTGTCTTTCTTAATGCTCTTAAATTTATGAAGGCGGTGCTTGGCATAACCCCAAAAGCTCTCGATTCCGTTTATGTGATTTCCATCGCCTTTAGAAAATTCATTATCGCCATGATTAACCCTAAAATGCTTTTCATAACCAAGGTCAACCAAAACCATCATAACCGCACCAGCCATCAGAGTAAATTACGCTTTCGATTTCCGCGTGGCCTCTGATAATCTGGCTTAACGTGTGGTTTTTGCAATCGTGGATGATTTCAATATACACTTTCCCATTACGTTTGTAAAACCCAAAAACAATTGTCTTGTTTCCGGCTCCTCGATCTCGTTTTCTTTTTAATTCATCGTGGGCCGAAACAACTTTCATCAACTTCGATTTCTCTCTCCATGGGAGAATGAGCCTCGCTATACGCAGCAATACGGTGCCGCATTGCTGCGTATAGCGAGTTGATTAAGCAAGCGAGTTCGGTTGATTGTACCGCTGTAAAATCCATTGCAAATAATTTAGCTGCTTGTCTGAATTTCGCTTCCGAAATTCGTGAACGATAGATATCCTTGTTTTTCATTGTGTTTATCACCTTTTCAAGTATATCATACTCTGTTTAACTTGTCTTGTTCCATGTTTTATTACGTTGGCAAGATTGCCGCATTCTACTAACAACGTCGCAACACAATAATATGAAACATGGCAATCATTCGCATTCCTCCTGTTATTTTTACAAAAAACCATACACAGCCTGTTAACCAGAACAAAGGGCTTGGTATGGTTTCGTTTGGGTTGTTTATCGGATGGTTAAAATAGAACGGAGATTGCCCGTCCCTACGCGGCCCTAATACGAGGCTCAATATAAAATCGAGATCGTAAAAATACTCTGACCTATAGAACAGCTATGTAGATGCCGCTGATAAACCTACAGTATAACCATAGGGATTATCGGATATGAGTCGATTTTAGCAGGTTCATGAACAGATGGTAAGTTTCAAATCTGCAAGTTGTTTTCACGGCGTTACGATTAAAGCGAAATGTGTAATCATGATTATTAAATAAATTTTACAAATTTTGTAATTTCGGTTTGCATTTTTCATTTTTCATGCTCCTTATATAGTGATTGGCAGTAATTAAAAAACAAAGGAGATGTTATTATGGAAAAGATCGACAGCACTTACTACATCAACCAAGCAGATTACCCAAGCATTAAGTTCAAGAATAACGCAACGCTCCAGTCCATTGGTTGTGTTGTATGCGCCTATGCGATGCTAGCTTGCTACAAGCTTGGCAACGCAGACAAGGCCGGCGTTATTCAAGAAATAATCGACAACTACACAAACGCAAGCGGTGGTTTTACCAATCCGTCAAGCATGACAATCAAGGGACACGCTTTCACAGTAATGGATATTCCTGATGTGGCATCTGCTACTCGTCATGAAATGCCGGTTGTAATCAGGTTGAATAACGCGCACAATGTTGTTGTTCGCGATCATATTAAAACGGCAGATAATTATAGCGATTATAAATTCCTTAATCCCGGCGCACGCGCCAATACAACACTGGACCAGCCGCTGGCGACACACAGTACGCCTTGTACGTACAAACGGACATTGGTCTAATGATGTAACATCAACGGAAGAACCGATGATATGCGCTTGTTGAATAACAATACGGCTTCGTGGTTGAGAGCAATATATATATATATATATTGAGATTGTCGTGCAGCCTTATTGGGAAAGTCGCGGCTTATCTATCTACTTCCGACGAATAATGTCAGAAAACCAGCGTACATTGTTTCTCCCTCTTTTTAAGGATATGTCTCAGAGATACACAAAGGGGCTGGCTGTTGTAGTCTTGTAAACACTAAGCACATGGTGGTTGGCCCTGCTCTAATTTATTATCTAAAAAATGCAAATAAATTTTCGAGGAGCTTAGTGTAACATGGAAAAGTATCCGATTATAAAACAAGTAAAATCATATGATTGTGGCCCGACATGTATAATGATGATATGTCAATATTATAAAATTCCGGTAAACACTAACTGCATTCAAGAATTAACAAAGACAGACCGCAGAGGTACAAGCATATGGAATATGTGCCGTACCATGAAAATGCTTGGCCTTATATGCGTTCCAATCAATGTTACATATGATCAATTCTTAACCGCCTTTACCTTGCCATGCATAGCGCAGACACATATACAAAATGGTAAACTACATTATGTTGTTATTTATTGTAAGGATGATATTATTCTTGTCGGCGATCCTGCTTACGGACTTATTGAATTTTCACATAAACAGTTTGCTAAAATATTCAATGGCAATTTAATACTCATTTCATAAAAAACGGTTGACAAATTTCAAAATTACTACTCTTTATATATCGTAATCAACAATAAACAAGGAGGAAGAAAAATGACAATGATTTATCCAGCATCATTCAAGCAGCTTTCAAAAACGAAACAGAAAACAAGCTTCGCAGGTGAGGCGGAAATTCCCATGAGCCAGTTGTATCTGTCAAAAATTGCGTGCGAAGTTAAGGGTTACGAGTTGTTCCTTACGGGCGCAGTTAAAAATATGGCGCCAATAACCATTGCACAGGAGATATTTGCCCACGCGTGCGCTTACTATGCATCATCTGTACTCGTCGGTTTAGGGATTGACAATGCAACAATACAGGATATGTATAATCGGGCAAATCCGATAAACATTGACGATCATCCGGATACACCGAAGAGATTGGCGGCCTATGGTCTCATTTGGCTTCTCTCACCTCAGATTGTATTAATCTAGGTATCAAAACACAATAACCGCGCAGTGTGTACAAACTTGCCGCGGTTAGTACAATATGATAAACATATAAAACTAAAAATTGTTGATTACATTGAACGGCCGTTATTTGCAATATAACGACCGTTCATTCTTAAAGTTAGTTTTCATTATACTTCTACGCAAAGAAATTACATTGAGTTTTATATTGAACTTTATATCTATGTTTAATTTTATTAAATCGAGTATTTAATAAACACCGTGTTGATCCCCGTTTTTCATATCAAATAAATAAATTGAAAAGCCTCTGGGGTTTTTCATTTCCACGAAATTTTCAGGTAAATACATCTTGTTAAAAACCACGTTTTCTTCTTTTACAAATTGCGTAAAGATGTATATAATTCTATTTTCATTGAATACGCATAATGCGTATTCAAAACAGTAATTATTAGCGTCAATCGCAACAAATGCGGGGTAGCAAAATCGGTTTTCTTGATATTGAATTTCATTCACTACATCCTTGTATGTTACCGAAATTTTTGACAACCTTTCGATTTCATTATTAAAATCCACTTCTGAATAACTACATTCCAGATAAACCTGGCAAGTTGGGTCGAAGAATGAATCGTTTTCACAGTAATAATAATAATCATTAACTGTAGCCGAATCTGGGATGATTTCTGGAAAAACCATTAATCCGCTGAAACCAAAAAATTCATCGAAGTTGCCGTAATTTGCATTGGCGTGTAGTGCTGCTGCGCTGTATGGTTTTGCGTTCCACGTTTCGCAACCGGATAGGAAATACAAAATAGAGAACAGGACACATAATAGTTGTGCCGCCTTAATTGATATCTTCATGAATATTCACTCCTTACGAAATTAAAATGCCATATCATAACGATATATTGGGGGGATTGTTTATATAGTATGCACGGATTATAATTTTTTGTCAAGTGTGTTCCCGCCTCATTTTAACTCGCTGCGGAATCCTTTTTTATCAAATTTTCGTGATTGAAGTACACCAGTATAGAAGTCGCGCGGGGTGTTGGCGAGCAGGAAATTTTTGCGGTCAATGACAAAGAGCTTAATTGACCGCTCGGTTCTTTTATTGCTAATTTCCAACCGCCCGTCAAGTAGATACCGTTCCAAATATTGCTTTTGCGACCAGCATACCGTACCGCCATGCTGGTCGGCATACGCAGCGCAGCGGTGCTGGTTTCCGCCCATGCAAAGAACTCGTCGGCAATGGGGTTGGCCAATTCCTGAATTTCTTCGTGTCGTTCGGCGGGCGCAGTACGGCAGAATCGCGTTCAAGCGCGAACAGCTTATTGCAATAGCGCTTTCCGATGAGAGCGAGACTACCTTCGCGGACTGCTTCCTTGAGCGCTTTCAGGGCTACGTCGAACTTTCGGCGGGAGGTGCGCCCAGCACCCGACAACCTTGATATTCAGCGACCATTCATGGTAACCTTCGTATCCATCGGTATGCACATAGCGCTTAAACGCTTTCAAAAACGTCTGCGGATGCGCGGCGAAACGGCTGGGCTGATACTCATATAGAGCGATGATTAGGTACAGATGGCAAGACAATGATCAAGAATCACGAGGGTTTCTGCCTGTCCTTTTACGGCGATCCCAAGGGTTATCCAACGGTTGGATGGGGTCACTGCATCTCGCAGAGTTACACATATACAAAGAACACATCCAGCAATCTGAGCACTTCTCTGCTGACAACGGCGGAAGCGACTGCACTCAAAAACGCTTTGGGGCTTTCGTACAGTTCTCCGATTACGCAGAGTCAGGCGGATACGTTTTTCAACAACGATACGGCCTCCGCTGTAAACGCTGTGAACAAACTCAGCCTTCCGGCAGGTCACTCTTTTTCGGTTTCCCAGTTTGACGCGCTTGTTTCCATGACATTTAACTGCGGATCCGGCGTGCTTCAGACATCGGATGTGGTTGCGATGCTTGCGAACACGCTGATTTATCCGACGTATTCCGGCACGCGCACCACAGCGCAGAACGACACCTGCTCGCGTCTGGTGAGCAACGCGTCTCGTATTACCGGACTTTGCAGTCCCGCAGAAACAGCGAAGCGACTCTGTTCTGTAAGAACATGTCGTACACACACAAGTATCCGGTTTACACGCTGTAGGCAATTTCTACACCGTAGACAAACCATTGTAATTTCGTATAAGCAAACAAGCCAGCCTCACGGCTGGCTTGTTTGTTAAATCTTGTATAGGTTTATTGCATAATCGGTTGGTAATATGTCTCTATTCAACCACGCGTTGCAATTCAAAGTATGCTGCTTCAATGGAGAAAAAAAGCCTGTCATCGTTCACAACAAAGAACGAAACGGTGGTCATCGCCGCGTTGGGCGCGGTTACTTTTATTGTTTTGATAACCGTGTCATAGGGTATCTCATCCAGCGATGTCCTATATGTACGATAGAACGCATCGTTATTATAGAAAATCTGTTCAATCTCATAATACGGGTTCGCCAAATCATATTGGTGCGCGGGATACCCTTCCATCCCCATAGACGAAAACGAATCTTCCCGAATGATGATTGTATCACCGATGATATTCTGCCCCGTTGGATATTCGGACGCGTCATTGTAGTGGTCGGAAAAGCCCAGAAGCGCCTTTACCACCCACGCCCCATACAGGAATGCCGCTGTATCTTCGTCGATTTCCTCGTTGACCCACTTCCCGTATGTGCGGATCATTTCTTCGTCGTCCGTGTCCGGCTCCGGCTCGGTTGTTGCATCGGGTTCGGTGATCGCATCCGGTTCTGGCGTACTCACCGGCTCGACCGTTGCCTCCAGCTCAGGTGTTGTTGTGTCCGCGATTGGTGTTTCGGTATTGTGCGATTCTGTTGCAACGATGTCGATTGGCTCAGTGCCACCCTGTTCTTCCTTTGCCCGGCAGCCCGTAGCTGTTATAACCATAACAGTTACAATTACGCCGGTGATGATTGATTTCATTTTCATTAAGCATCGTCCTTTCGATTTAATATGCTTGTGTTTTTTTGTTTATTATCCATAGCGCTTACCGGCATCCCAAAAAAATATTTATTTTCGGTTGCCATTTTGCCAAAATCCTTCTCTTTATTATATGAGTGTGCTTAAAAAGGTTTGGGTCATTACTGTTTGAACACGCTCAACAAATACAGTATGAAGGGTGATTGTTATGAACAGAAGCATGTCGCAGTACATTGGCGTTATTGAAGGATTGAAAGTGGAAACTACGCCAAGGTACCAAAAGACATCGACGCAGACATTCTGTAACTATTTCGCGCAGGATGTCATGAGCAACCTTGAAGCGAGCTTGCCTAGCGGCAGATGCGCCGATATGCTGACCGCGCTGGAAAACGGGTTCTCGAAATGGAAATATCTCGCTTCCTACTTGGCGGCTTCTTTCAAGGCGCAGGATGGTATACCGACGATTGCCATTACGTCTGACCACATTGCGGTTGTGCGCCCGTATGACCAAGCATATCCGACGGGTACAGGAACTGTGCGAATTGCACAGGCAGGCTCGGACAACTTCAGCAACGACAAATTAAGCCGTGGCTGGGGGAGCAACAGATTCCCGGAAATTAAGTATTATTACTGGAACGAGTAATCTGCATCGAATGTAACAAGTCCATGCGATTGCGAAACGAATGACCCCATTGTATGGATTGGGGCACCAAAGACACCATCTCCCACTTGGGAATGGATGTCCTTGGTGCTCCTGTTAATTGCTCACAACATAATCAATACTGATACAAACATCATGTTATTATACAAACCTGCGAAACACCCACGGTTGTGTAATAGTCACGACAGCTTACTAATTTGTGGCAAGCCGGACGATGACGATTTGCCAGCCTTCGTCCTCCGGCTCCGTTTCAAATGAAACGTACATAGAACCTTGCGTAAATACAAATTCATCCTCAGTGCCAGCGCTCTCATAGAAATTCAATTCTGTTCCGACTGAATCGGTGCGTGTAAAACCCGCATCGGCTAATACTTGCGATAGCACCTCGGGTACGTTTACATCGGCAATTCGAACGATGTAATAATAAACTGTCTTGCTATAGCCTGTTTCCAATACGATTTTACGCGGCGGCGCGTTAAGCGCATTGCCTAAATCCGGCACGCGGCTGTAATCGTAAATTTGATCCCGCATGTCATATCCGCCGATGTTGGCCGAGTATGGCTTATATGGCGTTGGGGATGGTGTCGGAGATGGTTCCAATGTATTGAGCGGTTCGGAATCATCGGGATTTGCCATCATGTCGGGCGGTTCGCTTGCAGCGGATGTATCCTCTGTATCTTTTGCGTCCTCAACAGCATTTGCATCCTCATCGGCATTTGCGTCTCCGTCTCCCGTCCCCGCAGTATCATCCGCATGGGAAACCGCATCAGGGATTCTTGCCATGGCGAACAGCCGCAGCTTTTTTCCATCCATGACATAGTCGATATCAAGAGCATCCTCTAAATCGTCCAGCAGAAAATAGGACAGCCCGCCGACGATAACCCGCTGTACGTCTGTGCCGGTCTGTTCGTTGTTCAGCACCAGTTGAACACGGTCTTTTGGGATACTCCAGCGTGCGGCAAAAAACACAGCAACGGAAGCTATAATTGTTACACACGCAGTTCCAATGATAAATTTACGCATTGTTATTCTCCTTTCGTAATTGTATTGTTAACCACCTGAATAGAACCAAAAAATATTTTTCAAAAAAATCGAAATCCCGGTTGACATTTTTCTTTTTTCGCCCTCTTTATATATGTAACATGATGCAGGGAGCTGCTCTGGATAAACTTTACTGACATAGGGCAATGTCTGTAAGGCCGCCCGTCTTGAAAGGTTCCCGAACCAACAACTATATAAGGAGGATTTAACAATGGCAAACGTCGCGCGTAAAATCACAACAAGTCACCTGATCAATCAGGCCAGCACATCTGTAATGTATCCCGGCACAAGCACCCCCGCGTTCAAGGCTACCGATTTTTTCTCCAAATGCGGTAAAACCGGTGCAACCGGTACAATCTCCATGTATGGCTGCCCCATTTGTTGTCTGGCAATGTTCATCCTTTATAAAGGCGGCCTGTCCAACACATCGGCTAATATCTACGAAGCCGTTGTCGAAGCCACAAAAAAGGGTACGAACAACGATGCAGACTTTACAGGAAATGGCTTCACGGCTTCTGTCGGCGGTAAAAGTATCAGTGTCAGCATTTCGACAATAACGGATATTGGCACCGAAGTCCAGAATGGCAGTATCTGTATGGCCAGAATGCAGAAGGGAAATGAATTCCACTATGTCATCGTTGACGGCTGGAATGAAAGTGCAACTGATTTGAACAAGCACCTTGCCGCTGATCCGAGCGGCGGCGTACACACAACCTTGGCCGCTGCGATGGGTACAAAGTATCCCGGCGCGTCCTACATCACGCAGCGGTTCAAGTTCAGTTAACCACCGGCATTACTCGCAAGCGGATTCAATTGCACACGGGATAAGGGGAGCGATCCCCTTATCCTTATTGCAGCAATCACATTTAGTCGAGACGTTCCGCGATACGCCATTGCCCGTCTACGTTCTCCATCACAACCCGCAGAGCTTCATACGGCTCATCAAATAGCGTTTGCTCCACCTCAATGACGACAAGATTTCCTTCCTGCGACTGTACAACCGCCGTTTCGGGAAACCAATTGGTCGCCCAACCTCGGCCATAATTGTTCACATATTGGTAGAGCTGCCCCTCGTATTCCTTATAGAGCGAATCTGCTCTCTCCATATCCATATAACGGCTGTAGAAAACGATTTCCGCAAGATCCTTTGTGAAAATGCTTTCAATATCCGCTTGCAAGTCCGCAAAGGAATGATAGTCACCGCCGACCACGAGTTTATAGTCCTCGTTACCGGGCATTGATTGTTCATAATCCATATTGAGTTGCGAACCGTTGAATGTGGATCCGTGCATAAACGCGGCGCGCGGGAGTAAATCGCTCAGAATTTCCCGCGCCTCCTCGTCCGTCAAAACGGTTAATTCGGTGGGGACTTCTGCTGGTTCGTCCGGTTTAACCGGCGCATCCGTTGGCGCAACCGGCGCGTCCGTCGGAGTTGACGACGTTTCCGTTATCGAAACGGGTATCGTCCCCGTTTCGATAGAATCCACCGGGTCTTTTTCCGTTTGGCAGGCCGATAAAATGGAGACTGTCATGAGCGCCGCCGCAAGGAGTGCCGGCGTTTTCATTTTATTGTTTTTTTTCAATATTTACACCGTCCTTTTCATATGTTTTTCATCAACCCAGTTGGTTAGCGATGCGCCATTGTCCGTTCACATATTCCAGCACGACCGTCAACGGCTCGGAAGGCTCATCAAACAGCGTGACGTCCATTTGCACGGCGACTTGATTGCCTTCCAGCGATTGGACAACCGCCGTTTCAATCAACCAAACAAATGCCCAGCCGCGCCCGCCGTTACGCGTATTCTGGTAAAGCTGCCCCTCGTATTCTTTGTACAGCGGGTTTGATACGCCGTCGTCTTCGTCTATGTAGCGGGCATAGAAAACGGATTCGGCAATCTCTTTTGTGAAGATGCTCTCGACCGCCTCTTTCAAATCCGCCATGGATTTATATTCACCGCCTGTCAATAGCACAAACCGTTCATCGCCGGGCATGGGCTGCTTTCTGTCCATGTTTGGCGATTCGCCGTTGAACGTACTCGCGTGCATCGCTTCAGCGCGCGGGAGCAGAACGCGCAAGATTTCCTTTGCGTCCTCATCTGAAACCGCTTCCGGCATATCATTGTCCGGCGTTTCGACTGTAGGCGGCGTTGCCGTCGGATTGGATGCCGATGCGTCAACCTCGTCTCCCGATGTTGCGAGATCTGTGTCCGGCGACAAGGGAATTGGCGTAGTGCCCGGTGTTTCAACGGCGGGCGGTGTCGGTGTGGAATCTACGTCCGGCGACCCAGGCTGACAAGCAGCCAAGCCCACAGACAATACCGCCATGTATAAAATCGTCGTAATCCTCATTGCTTTTCTTTTATCGAACATTCGTAAAGCCCACCTCTCGTATGCAATAGATATATTCATGATTTACAATTCACGTTTTATTGCGCGCCTTGGGCGCGGGGCTATATCACTCCCTTTCCGATTTTATTGTATCCTTTCTGTCCGCATCACTCCTATAATTAAAATTATAATCATGTATGCGCTTCCTGATTGTACCATTACGGTTATGGAAGCGTAACAGAATTATCTGTCTGGTCTGGCAATGTTGTGACGACGATTTTGTTTGCAGCCATTTGCTGTTTGCTGCCGGACGCGCCGTTTTTTTCGTCACATTGCCATAGCCCGGCACAGTGCAATCTAAAAAAGATTACACCGTCCCGGGCATTTCTGGATACTGATGTGTACTGTTATGTTACCGCCGCAAAGTAAAGCGGGTTGTACTTTTTATGAATCCTTTTTATCAAAATCAACCCCGGCATTTTTACCGAACCGGCTGAGTACATCAAGAACCTTCGGCCCAAACCATCCGGCAAGACCGCATAAAAGGCCAATATACGCGCCTGACACGCCGGATATATGCAATGCGAATAAGGTCATGAGTCCCGTAAAGGCCGCCACAAATATTTCACTGACAATATTTATCCAGCGCAGGACACGCTTGTCTTTTTTGCTCAACAGCTTCGCCAGGCCGCCCATGCTTGCCAAGACAATGGCCAGCAGGTACTCCCATATATTTTGCAGATTCATATTATGTTCGCCTCCTATGCTTGGTGCCGTCACGGAGGCTGTATATATGCCCAAGATAAGAAAGAAGCGCGACCATGGCAATGTTCAAGATGGTGACGACAACAATCAATGCTGTGGCACCCCATCCAACCCAGTTTGCCGTGTGGTTGGTGATGCTGAATTCTGATACAGCCACAATTGTAAGGTAACGCGCGGACAAGCTTGCGTCTGTTGGAACCCAGCGATAATATACATGCATATCGCGAGGCACAGAATCGGTTGGCGTATAGTTAATAATCGCGTGTCCGGTTTCATTGTTCAAAACTTCCTCGTGAAACGCAGTGTTTTCCAGCGGCTCGAACGACGAATTGTAACTCGGCGTCCTTGCGGACACATTTTGTAAGTTTTCATCATACAACGCTGCAAAAACAAATGGCTGGGCATCCAGTGACGCAATACTGCCCGCAAGGATGCTTTCATAGTCATACATATTCCAGTCCGCATCTTTCGCAATGAACAGGTCGATCTGCTCGTCAATCAAATCTAGTGTCAAGTGCTTTTCTGTCTTTTTTTCCTCCAGCAATGTGTGATTGATTTCTGTTGTAAGCCCGGAAAAATACATGATTGCCAGCACCATGATTAGCAGCGGCAGCAACGAAAGGTACCGCCCCAGCCTGTGATTCAATATACTCATTTTATCCCCACCTTCTATTCGCTTTTCGTTTCCTTCCATTATGCGAAAGATGTATTCGCTATAATGTGATCGGCCATGCGCATGGTTATCTAGTAAAGATGCGATTTATCGGAATTTGTCAACCGAAAAATCAAATTATTTATCAGATACCATTTTTATTTGCACACAGATGGAAACGACAGCAGTTCATTAAGACGATGGTTATTTCGAGTTCCACCGCAAATCAGGAATAGCGGCAGCAATCTTTGCGTGAATCTTTCGTAAGCGCTTGTTGACACCTTGCCTTGATATTGCTAACACTTTTGCGATTTCATATTCTGAATATCGCTCAATGTGTCTCATAATAATCATTTGGTACTCATCTGCCGTCAGCACATCCCTTATCATGTCCAGAGTAAGGCTGAGCCATAGTTCGGCATGGTCGCCTTCTTTTTGGTCGCTGTTCTCGTAAAGGTAATTATCATCCATCGCAACATATTTCCTCGATTTTTTCTTCTCTTCAAGAAGCTTGAGGTATTCCATGTACACTGCTTTTCTGATGTAGGCCAGAATGTACTTGTTTTCCCGAAACCGTTCTTGATCCAGCGGCATCGTGCAAATCGCTTTATATAGCGCCTCTGCAAGATAGTATTTCATATCGGCTTCGCACAAATAATAAGCGTATTTTGCCAGCAAAGGTTCAAACTTCTTGAAAATTTCATCAAATCATTGATTCTTTTCAATGTCGTTCGTGGTAGCTAGAAATTGCGTAAGCATTGAGAACAAATGTTCTCTGTCTTCCATGCCCCTCACCTCGCTTAACAACCAAATGGTTTTAAGCATAAGGAGAGTGATTTTCGCATTTTAGCAACCAGCAACCAAAAAATAATATTTTTTTTTGCGTAATGGAAATAGGCTTAAACGGCTTTTTCCCTGAGCGCGTAGTTATATTTCGGGTTTTCCCCGTAGCTTATCATTATCTTGTGGGGTTTATCTTGTGTGAGGCGCTGGGCTATTGGGAAACGCATTTAATTAACATCAATGCCATGTATTCTCGCTTCTTGTACGAGGGCTGCTGCCGCTGCTGCCAAATTCACAACGCCTGTATAACCAATACAGAGGGAATAACTGGACGAAAAATTGAGATTTTTGTAAATTGATGAAGGAATAGAAAGAAAACTCTGTTAACAAGAATTGGAGAAAGGTTGGATTTTTTGTTGGAAATTATTCTTTTTGTGCGTAGCACTGCCTATACACATACCTACCGCGTATTCCCAAGTATACCTTTGCAAAATTCTTCGCCGGGTATTTATGGGTAATATGCGGATAATACTCTGACCTGTGCTGCTGAATAAGCATGAAACATATAAAACCTTGACAACCCAAATAGATATCTTTGGCCTGTCATATACAACCTTACTTTATCAGAAGTATATTTTTACAGGAAGTTGCAAGTTTGCAACTTCCTGTTGACTCATGGCTTTGCTATACTGAAACTGTATTAAGGCAGCCTTAAACGCAATCCGTATTGTGCTTAGACTGCCGGCGCAAAACCGCGCCAGAAGCAATACCGCAACACCGTAACATAACACTATCCGCACCACCGCACCACAGGTCA
>JGI994J12354_10003100_pt1 | contig 15742 bp, 20 predicted proteins | sample IntmicLarv3ML3BL_FD_12354 | JGI IMG/M metagenome (IMG submission 12354)
GTTCCAGCTCCTCTTGGCTTGTACCGGCGGTACTTGTAGCTCGTGCCAATTCTTCAGCAGCACGAGCCGCTTCTTCTTCGGCGCGGGCTAGTTCAATAGCCGCTTGATTAAAGTTTTCGGTAGCCGTTGTTAGTTCTTCTTTTGTCTCGGCTGATACTCTATCGGAATCTGCCATTTTATCAACCATTTGCGCCGCTTCTTCCGCTGCTTGCGCCATTTCTTCTTGAATAGAAACACTTGCTTCTGTCGATTCAGTTAACTGGTCTCTTGCCTGAGCACAAAGACTCGCCATTTCTGCCTCATCTTCAAGAACTTGCTGGGATTTCATCCCCATCTCGGCAAGCTCTTGTGTAGAGTAAATGGCTTCCAATGCGCTTTTATCATAGCTGTCAACCGCAGAAGTCCAATAGTCTTGAGAGGCGGCGGCTTTTTCCATTGCGCCCGCCGCTTCATTTGCACCGGATGTCGCCGTTGAAAATGCGGTATCTGCAACATTTCCGGCACTTTCCCATTTTTCTACGGCATTTGAACCACTGTCAGCCATAGCATCCATTACGCTGCTCATTTCATCAACTACTTTGAATACTGCGGATAAAGTGGGTGTTGCCATTACACGCCACCTCCTTTCTTCACACTGATACAATCAAGCCTTACCGGGTAGTCATGTTCGTATGTTTCGGAAGCAATATAGAACATTTTCATCTTACGTGGCATTTTATAAAAATCCTCAACAGGAAGATTATGCCGTTGCCACAAAACATGAGCCCAATGGGCCTCCGACCCCCGTAAGGCTATTAGTTTTTTGCGTCTTCAACATCCTTGTCATCTTCCGGCTCGTCCGAAAGTCCGAGTGTTTGAAGAATGATTTTACTGAGATAAGCGAACTCGTCCGCCTTTGAAAATACCTTAACAGGCATTTCTGTAACATCTACACAATTATAGAATTTCATAAGCTCCGGGTCCTTCAAGTCAGGATAAGCCAAAGCTTCTACCATCATGTGTCGAGAAGCTTTTACATTATCTCTTGTAACCTTAAAGGCTATTTCGTTTTGAGGCGATATAAAGGGTTTTCCCTTTTTATCAATCGCAACACTCTTTTTCTGATATAGGTCATTAATTTCCTGAATGCGTGCGCTAGATAAAACACGAATTTCCAAATCAATAACAGTACCGTTTTCATCAACGAATGTTGACGGTCCGGGGACAGTTACAATTTCTTCTTTCTGTTCACGCATAAAATATTTAAGATCTTTCTTTGCCATAATAGTAAACTCCTTTAATTAAAAGATTAACCCCTCAAAAATGAGGGGCTGTTATTAAACAATATCCTTCGCAGAAAATGTAATTGTGTCTTCAACGACTTCGCCGCCACTGTCAAGCATGGTGAGTAAGAGGTCACCGGTAAGCACACAGCCGACCACTGTTACAACATCACTACCATGATCCTCATAATAGTCCGAATTTTCGTCGTTCATAACTCCTTGAATAGTAAACTCAGGAGTAGCGCCGGTTTTAGTGTACTTCTTTATAGCTTCCTTAATCCAATTGTTGGAACGTCTACGTGTAATACTACCGGTAATTGAAAATCCCAGCCAACGACTGGACGGACTTTTTTCGCCAAGCTGCTTTCCACTCCAAACGTCCGGAGTGAATTTCAATTCACACTTGAGACTGTCCATACATTCAACCCCGTCAATGAATACCTTGCCTTCACGTAAACTGATAGGGCTTTTGTTATATTCCATTTTGCTCATTACTTATTTCCTCCTTATCTCGATTTGATCGTGAAAAACAATTTTTCAGCACTATCAACAGGCTCAATAGCTACCATAAAGAAAGTTTCATCACCAGAACTTGCACCACGATCAACTAAAAAATCATTATCATAATCAGCGTTTTTAATAGCTCCTGCATCCTCGAACTGCTTTAACACTGTGCGACCGATACCTTCCATGACATCCCAGCCGATTGCGTTATTGTTAAAACGATTAGGAGGGAAGTTTGTCATAAGACTTTCGGCAAATGTGTCAAATACTCGGAGCACACGGTTTTTACGATAAGTCTTATCTTTCGGTGCATCAAAAGTAATCAAGCTGTTAATGTCGTATTCAACAACAATGTCTCCAGCCTCTGAAAAAGAAAAGAAAAACTCTCCTCGTTTGATGGCCGCCACAGCTTCAGCGTGATTTTTAACGCCGACAATATCCTGCGCTCCGATATATTTTGTATACGTGTTACTCTGCGTATTAGATGCTCCGGCATCTACACCTGCAACCCAAGCTGTAGCCTGCGCAGTACTTAAAGATGTACCGTCTGTGAGGATAACAGAGTTCGTGACATTAATAACACCTTCATAGTCCGCAAAGAAATTAGGGAGTACCGCCTTGCGGTATTTGCCAACATCTTCTCGTAAGTTTTTGATTTTTGTTGCAACTGCTTCATAAAGTGCAACGGCATTTCCCTCCTTATTCTCAATTGGGAATGCCAATGTATTCCAGCTAACGCTTTCCGACTTATCAAGAAACTCGGTAACATCTGCATTAGAGGTCGCGCCATTAGCACCTCCTGTAAGTTGAACTCCACTTGTCGCTGTAAGATTTCCGGTACCAGAAAATATAATCCAACCCGTACTCGCTGCGATAAGTTCATCAACAGTAGTCAAACTTTCGTATTCAGCAATAACTTCTGCCTCAAGATAAAGAGTAACGTCAAATCCTGCACCAGGATTTTCAATAATGGTAAAGCGCAAATTATTACCATGCGAGCCACCGTATTCAGCAGTAGCCGTAAGCGTGCCAGATGTCCCCGTTGCTTTTGTGCCCTGTACAGGAATGTATACTACTACATTTGAAGCATTTTTCAATGCCTCACGAATCAAGAGCATAGAGGGATTATTGTCATAAACACTGAATCCCAACTTTTCCCTCATTGCATCAGGTGCACCGCCTGATATTGTAATAAATTCCTTATCGGGTCCGTAAGGGTGGTCGATAAGGGGGAGAAGCACTGTACCTCTTTCGCTGATACCGATAACGTCTTGCCTCGAGCTTTCAAAGTTAATGTATGTGCCCGGGCGGACTTTACCAGCCAGCCTATCAAAATTTCCACCAGCCATAGTTATTTAGCCTCCTTTTTTAATTTAGCAGGATTTACCTGCTTGCCTCGCCAAGCGTCAATACGCTTACGCATTTCTTCTACTGTATACTCGCCCGTAAGTCCGCACACTGCGCCGTTAAAGGTACTGAGCGTAACGTCAAAGAGGCGTAAACAGTCTTTTCGCAATCTCTCAATTGCAAACTTCGGTACCTTAGGCGGAATCTCGGTTTTGACGACTTCGGCTTCCGTTTCAGGCATGTCCACTTTATTTTTAGTATTCATATAATAAATTCTCCTTTTAGATTTCTTCTAGTCTGCTCGTTGCTGAGATTGCTCAACTGCTATGTTATAAGCACTTCGAGCATGCAACTCAAGGCTGTAATCCATCATTTTTTGTGATTTTGTATCATCATACGGTCTCACACTGTCCCATGATAATTGAAGTTGTACCACACCGCTTGCAGAATCCACTTTCTTATACGATGGGTCTTTTATCCTAAAGTTTTTTCCAATCTTTTCTCCGTCATCACCAATAAGCGGTATAAGATTTCTATCTCGTTGTAACGCAGTTAAAACGCCCACACCAATGGCGTGAGCTGTTGGCGTATCAATATGGAAAAATTTTATAAACCAAGTATAGCTAAAAGCGTATGAGGCAAACGTATCACCCCTTGACGAGATTTCAGGCACCGGGAAATAGACCGCCGGTACCAAAAACCCCTCAGGTACTTCGTCATAGTACGGTGAGGGGTTTCCTGCTTTTTCAAGCGTATATTTAATGATACTGGCTATTTCTTGCTCAAGCATAAAATCCTCCTCACATAAAATATTTGTCCAACCAGTCTTGCATTTTGGTTTCAAGAATATCCGGGCACATCTGCTCAAGAATCCGCAACGCGCTTTCCCAGTAGTGCGAACCTTCAACCCACTTTTGTTTTAGTACCATTCCAGTCTTTGCCCCCGGTTCATAAACGAAACGGTCTCCCTGCCAAGTGCCGGGAACAAAACGCACTTCAGTGCCTTTCGGATTCGTCCAATGCCCGTCGTTTACAAACGCTGCATATGTGACATTTGTCCCAACCACCACAGATAAGCCACCCTCGTTCATTTCCCACACATTACCGTCCCCGCCCTTTTGGAAACTAGCAAGCAATAACCGTGTGTCTGTAGTATTGCGCCGAATTATTTCGTCTCCAAGAATACGAAGAAACTCAAGACCAATGCCTTCAAGGAATAATACAAGCTCATTTCTAAAGTCACTTTTTGCCGCTTGTTGAAGTTTATTGAAAAAAGTTTTAAATTCACTCATTTCAAACTCCACATAGTTGCCAGCCATTATAACGGCTCCTGTTGGCTCTGACGCCGCAGATATACTATAATATGATGGTCTCGAATATTTCTCGACATACCGGCCGTGTACTCATAGCCGGTTTCTGTATTGATAACTTTGTCGTTTAGTCGTATATCGGTACCAATAGGGAGAGTGAGCTTTATTTTAGCTTCGTAATTTGTCTGTGGCTCTTTCTGCACGATTGCAATTGTTTCAGACTTTATGCCAAAATGACAGGTTATTTCAGATAGGTCCGGAGTATCTTCGTATGAAAAAGTGGGAGAAGAGGGCAAACCATACCCGGGCGATGTATCCTTACGCCGCATATGATATATGTCGCATTTGTGATTTAACATTGTATCAAAAGACATGACTGCCCCCCTTTTATAATTTCCTCATACTCATTTTAACTCCATTTTTTGGTTTAGCCACAATATAATCCTCAAGCAACGAATCTAAATCAAGGTTAGCAACATTTACAACGGAGCTTTCGGCTGTATAACTGTAATCGTCGAAAGTTTCTGATTTTACCTCTTTGGCAGTAACTGCGGCATTATGTCCATAAGCTTCCGCCAATATCAGTACCGCCGTCTTGATTGACGGCGGTACCGCATCACAGTCGCTGAAGGAATTATTCGTATGTTTAATTACATACTGCTCTGCCCTCGTGATATCAACTTGGATTTGTGTATCATTTCTAGTCTTCACCGCTTTAGATGAGGAATAGTCCTTGACTTCTTGAGGGTTTACCCAAGGTCTCTTTGCCATTATTCGCCCTGCAATTCTATCATTGTTGGACTTCCTTCATCATCAGTAGCCTCATCGTCTGCTAACTCCGAATTAACGTCTTTGATAATAGCGCTAATATAGTCACCCTTATTCTTGAAACCCTTAACGTCAATACCCATATCAGTTGCCATTTTCTTTAACCCTTGAACATTCATAACCTCAAGTTGCTCTTTGAAAGCCTCACTCTCGTCCTTTTCACTCTCATTGTTATTGTCTGGGGTTTCCTCGTTATCATCTTCAACTACTTCAATAAGTTCAAAGTACCCAGAGGCTACTGCGGCATCAGCTGTGGATTTATCGTCTGTCTCAACGTCCGGCTTCGCTTTGGTCGCCTCTACCACTCCACTGTATGAGAGTGATTTTCTTAATCTTAAACGATATATCATGATTACATCTCCTCTCTTATTTCAATCCTGTGATAATTGCGGTTGCGTCTAGCTCCTCGATAATTGGGTCGAAATCCAAATGAGTAACATAGAAACGTTTATCCTGCATAATCGCCTCTTTACCCTCTGTAGTCTTTCTAATCTGCATACCATATGTGTTTACTACGATAAGGTTCTTAGGGTCTGTGAGTAAGATAGTACTGTCATCAAGAGATGGACACTCGACAGCCTGAATACGAGCTGGTGCAGTATAAACGCTCTCCGGCACTGCTCCTCCTGCATTTACTATCTTGTTCAGTAAAACTCTCTCCCACTCTTGCGCTCTTTTTGGAGACATCAACCAACGAAGTTTACCGTCGTTATACTTGTTCGGAAGTTTTGCGAGTGTTTTATAAAACAAATCTACATTCATCTCTGTATATGTGCTTGCATCATAAACATGACCACCGTTAGAAATCTGCTTAATCCACCCATCATTGATTTTAAGAAAATCATAATCTGTGTCACTGCTACTAGTTGCTTCGTCTCCGTTAAGATATAAATCTTCCATATCTACACCAAGCTGAGTGGCCATAAGGTCAGTGATAATCTTCTCCAAGTTCTGTCCCTCGATGTTCTCACGTAGCGTTTCCTCTGTAATCTCCCAAGGCAGACGAACAGCCGTAGTGCTGTATTCAATCTGACTGGTTTTAACATTAGCTCTGTATCCGTCGTCTGTATTCTCTGTTTTCTTACGCAAGATACGACTGGCGATACCGATTTTGTCAATTTCACCGGTCTTTGCTGTACGCATTTCATGACGGATAAGGCCACCAAGATTAGTTGCGTCAAAAGTCTGCTGAATAAACTGTCGAGCCTGTTCCGGGTTAAGTAAGCCTCCCGATGACAGTGACCCTGTTGTAACAGTTTTTCTTATAACATTACTATTGTTTTCCATAATTTGTTTTCTCCTTTTTTCTAATTAGAGAAGTCCACACATATAGTGGTCTTCTGATTTCTCTATTGCGCCGCTACCATTAAGGTTATTCGGCAGTCCTCTGCTTTTTAAAATCGGTTCTACGGCTTCCGATACAGCTTTACTTATCATTTCCTGTACTTGTTCCGCCGTTACTGTTTCCTGTTTCGGTTGAAGAGCTTTCGCTACTGCTGTTTCAACCATAGCGTTGATATCCTCCGGAGTAATATTCCCCTCAGCCTTTTTCACATCTCCGCTCGCTTCCTGTTTAGATAACTTTTCTCCATTTTCCTTTGCCTCAAGAGCCTTTTGAATAGACTCTGCGACTATTGCCCCTATTTCTTGCTTTGTCACTTTTGTATCCTCCTTTTTATTTTTGTCATCTTTTGTATCTCCATCTTCTGCGGCATCTGTATCCTCATTAACCGCCGCTAAAAGTGTTCCAAGGTTGTCATAAACATTTTGCAATGTTTCTTTGTTTTTACTGCTCATTTTTTTGCCCGCCTTTTCTATCGGCTTAGCTTCGTGAATAGTCTTAACAATACTTTCTTTTCCTGTCAAAACACTGGTTATAATTCGGCTGAAATCCTCAAGACACTCACGTACCTTGTTTTCGTCAGTTTCATAAACCCAGCGACCAGTGATGTTATCATACCGCTGCATGACATCTTGTAAAGAATGAAATGCATCCCAAAAAAGAGTTCCTTTGCTTCGTTCATCGTAAAGCTCCGCCATAGCGCCTTTCTCAACAACCTTTATGCCAAGAGCTTTCGCTATCTGGCTAAGTAAACCTTTCTTTTCGATTGTTTCTTGGTTCTTTTCAATCTTATCCAACTCGACATCCTCCTCACTGTAATTTCCAAGACCACCCATGCTGAATCCTGTAATTTCGCCTTTCTCTATATCGTCCCACACTTTTTCATCGGACACCTCCACAGTCATAAGCCATGTACCTTTTTTTACAACCTCGTCTCCGATTTTAAAATCAGCTTTCGCTACCCAGTTTTCGACAACTAAGGCGCTTTCTAACGGCTCAAAGCTATGTTGCAAATCTACCTTGTCACCGTTTTTTGCGAACCAATATGCAGCTTTAGTGATTTCTTCAGCCGTCATATAGTTTCCGTGGCTGTCCTCTTCCATAGGTTCATAGACTATCCCGGTAACATAATGGTTTTCCATATCCGTTTTGATAATTCTGCCGTAGGTTGTGAATGTAGCTTTTCCTTCATCTTCTTTCTTCAAAAGAAACTGACGCTTATTTGCCGCTTTATCCACAAGAGAAACAAATTGAATTTTTGCATCTGAAATCTCGCAAGCCTTATTTACTTTTTGCATTTTTTCACCCCCTCTCAATATTTATATATAAAAAAACAGCGTTACCGCTGCTCTCTTAACAAATTATTATTCAATTCCTGCCTTAGCTCTATTTGCCGCGTCCAATTCCTTTTCCCACTCGTCGTCCATTTCATCTATGGCTTTCTGTTGTAGCATTTGTCTCTCTTCTAGCGGAAGTCCTAATATTTCCTCACTAACAACAGGTAAACTAATACAATGACAATTTATTCTTTCTCCCGACGGTAGGTTTGTATCTCGTGGACACATTGGCTCATACATACCGCCGTCTGCACCTACAAGGCTAAAAGGTTCATCAACCGGTACTCTTGCTCCGTCCATTTCTACATGATTCTGTCGTGGCTCATTTTTATGTCTTCCTGTATGTTTCCACATCTTCTCTAATACTGCAGGGGACTGCATAAACGCCTCTTGCTGTGCTACACTGTGCGCCCCCAAAACTTCAGTTATGGCCACTCGACGTGCTTTATAATGCTCGTCCCGTATTCCGCTGTTTAGAATTTCCTGCGTAAACTCGGCTATACTACTACCATTTTCCAAGCCCTTTTCAAGTATGTGCTCTATTTCTTTGTGACTGTTGAGCTTCATGATTTCTGCAAGCTCTTCACTCCAACTTTTAATCCACGATGTCGTCCGAGCTGATATCTGCATCAGTTCAAGAGCTTCATCTGTTTGCTTTATATGATGGCTGACAAACTCTGGCATAAACTTAGAAAAACTATTTATAAACACCAAAGCAAGAGTAGTATTTATTACGTCATTAAGTTTTACTTTATACCAAACATCCTGCGAAAAAGATTCAAGGTCACTCGCCTTTTCTGCCTCCGTAAGAATATATTCCGTTTCTTCCAATAAAGCCTCTGCGACGCTCTCCTCAATGTACTGTATATATTCAACTGTCCTTTTTGCTTTTGCATAACCTTGCTCCCTTAACTCATCAGATAAGTTATCATCTGCCTTTTGGATATATGCGTCAATAGCTTTTATAAGAGGTCCGCAATCTAAACACATAATTATTCTCCCTTGTACATCTTGAGCAAAAGCTTTTTAACTTCTTTCATTACTGCCATGACAGTATCATCATGATGTACCGCCGCTTTTTCGATTTGCTTTTGTAAGCTCATAGTAAGTGCGCCAAAGTCAAAGCCTGTACCACCATTCTTTACTCTATTATACGCAAGTGGCATTTCTCCCCATTCTTCCGGGTAATTCTCCGATGTTTCTCCATAAGCTTCATACACAATCTGCTTTGCTCTGTTTGGAGTAAGACCGCCTGCATTATTTGCTACCGTAAGTAGTCTGAAAAGGTCGTCCGGGTTGCTTATCTTTGGCTCTAAAAAGTAAGCTTCCACGTGTTTAAATCTATAATCACTTAGCAGTTTGTTGTTCACTATCCAAGCAAGGCTCTTTCTTTCTGGTTGAAATACCTGTGCTTCTGTAATTTCTTGTGCCGTTTGTGCTGTTGCTCTGTTAAAATCCGTCGTATATCCAACATAAACGTCTGGTAACTGAAATGCTGACTGTGCTTTTCTGCGATTGTTATCGAGATAATCTTGAAAAAGCTCATCTTTTTGTAGAATATTGGCAAGATCCTTAATCTCTATGTCTACTTTTTCCGAATGAACGAAGCCTGTTTCCCCTTCCTCGCTTTCAGCTTCCAGTATCATGAAAGCATGTTGTCCCGCCTCACCTTTGATATCGTTCATATACCCCTGCAATTTATCATAGCTATCTTCTGTAAGTGTTCCGCCTTTAACTATAATCATTAGCGGTGTATGTCGGCCATTATTGAAATAGTTATTATTTAGATTTTCAGCCTTTCTACTGCCATCTACCCCTAGAACCTGTCCAATCCAACGCACTTCTCCATATGGCTCTGTTCCAATCGGAAACTCAATAATTTCATTGGCTTGATATTCTAAATCTAACCCATCTTCAACGCACTCACCGTTTCGCTTATCCATAGCACGAGGGTCTCCGAACTCTTTAAAATATACTACTTTTCCGCCTATCTCCTGCTTATATTTACAGTATCGCTTCTTGCGTATTATCTCTATTCCTTCACGATAATACTTTGAAGGAATATAAGGCTCTAACGGTCTCGTCTTCTTGATTGACGGTGTTTCTCGAATGAATTCTATTTGCTCTACTTCATTTCCTATATTACGTATAACTTCCAAATAGGCTATACCATAAATTTCTCTTGCCTCAATAACATCCTCAAAAACTTCTTTAGTGTCCTGTTCTGTAGTCAACCTCTGTAACACTTCAGAAATTTTATCCCATTCCGCCTCCATCTCATCCGTTTCTTTAACATCCTCTTTATAGCGTACCCCTATACCAAATCCCGCAATATTATTTTTGTACGCTCTGACACATTGCGGCAAAATAGTGCTATGTTTCACCATTTCTCTCAATCCTGTTAATTCTGCCGACGGTGATAACCAGTCTCCGGCTGTATATGCAGTTTTACCACTCATTTGCGTTGATATATCCGATTTTTGAATATTACGTTGCTCAACAGATTTGATAATACGTATTCCCATCGGCTGTGTTAGTTTCTTAGCCATTTGTTCTCACCCTTTTCTTTGGTTTAACTGGTAAGCAAAGCAATAAAAGGCAATCCGCCTCATCCGGAGATGGTCTACCTCTTTTTTTCATCGCTTTCTTGCTCTCCATTCTCATCTTGCTATTTTCTGTAATGAAATATTTTCTACCACTTAATTGAGCCACAAGGTCATCATCGTCAGGCAAAATCAATTCCACAGGTTTTTTATTGCCGTCATCGTCGAAAGGCTGCAATAACTGCTTTACCACTGATGTCATGTATGTAGTGCTATCATGGTAATACTTGTGGTTTATCTGTTGTCCAAATTTTATTGGATATACTTCCAACCACCAGAATCTTTCAGGGTTATTCCGCTTTATTTGTCTTAATCGGTCAACCACTGCGCCGCCTACACCGCCGTCATCTACTTTTACCGGTATTAGGTCAATAAGCTTATATTTCGCCACTAATTCTTCACCCAACATTACAATGTCGTCCGCCGTCTTCATTGTGTCTTGCCCTTGCCGTTTTTTGTAAAAGATTACCTTTTCATCAATCTTGTATCCGATTACTGTTTTGTCATCACCAAATCGGGCAACGTCGCATCCAATATGTACCAAATTTGGAGTTTTTCGTAAAGGAAGTTCCGTCATAATAGAGTTCTCTACGAGCGAAAGAGGTATAAATATGTCATCTTCCTGTAATGGAAACTCTCCCGCTACACGCACTCGAAATACATCACTGTCTTCACCATACATATCTTTAACAGTTTGGATAAAATCATGCGATACTCTGCTACTGTTTCTGCCGTCTATATGAAAGGTCTTGTAGCTTGCTCTGTTCTTATTGTGGCTATCATAAAAAAAGCCCGATAGCTGCGTCGGGTTTCCACACATAAGTAGTCTTGCCCCTGATGTTGAAAGAGATCCCAACACAGGCTCAAATATTTTATCGTCTACACCGCTGGCTTCGTCAATGATATACAGAACATCGTCAGCATGAAAGCCTTGTAACGCATCTGGGTTACTGGCCGTTCGTGCAACTGCGAACCATTCTTCAGGAAAACCTTTTAAATAAAGCTTTTCTTTTGTCCATATCAGCTCTTTTTGTAGAACCTTGTTATTTCTTGTCCACTTACTGATTTCAGCCCAAAGAATGTCAAATAACTGATGTTGTGTCGGAGCTGTGCAGGGTATCTTTGGAAATGGTCTTGTCACCATAAACCAAATAACTGCCCACGCCTCTACCGTGCTTTTCCCAACACCATGCCCACTACGCACACTTGTCATTGTATTTTTCGACAAACTCCTCAATATTCTCGCTTGCTCAGTGTCCGGCGTTGCTCCGATTATATCCTCAACAAACTCTACCGGGTTTTCGGCATAATACAAAATAGCTTTTTTATCAAACATTGCCCTCCTCCTTTCGTTGTTGATATGCCAATATAATTGTATCAGCGAGAGAAGTGCTACTTTTTTCTTGCGCTTTACTCTCATCTTCTTCGATACTTCGATTCAGCCTTTCGAGATCTGTTGCCATTTTGATATACTCTTTGATGTCCTTTGGCGACATTTTGTACACCTCTAACTCCGCCAACGCTGAAAGAGCTTTCTTCTGCAACTGCATGGATATTTTTATATGTCTATCCGTCATCTCTTTGCGAGCTTTCACCGTCTGCGTTCTGGCTTCTTTTTCGAGTCCGTTATCGTATTCTCTCACACGCTCTATCCATCCCCAACGATCTTTCCAACGTCGGATTAAAGAGCCGCTTTTTTGCAACTTTTCCGCCACTGCTGTAAATGTTCTTTTTTCGCCCATATCCCGGTAGACTGCAAACGCTTCAAAAGCCTTTTCGCTCTCACCTTTTTGACGTTCCCACGGCTTATCAGTTTGCTTTGGCATTGTCCTCCTCTCCTTTACATTTTACCGTTTACTACTCCTCAAGCCCGAACACCTTTTTATAATAATCTGTTTTCGTTGTGAGTTCTTCCTGCATAAGCCCGTAGAACGATTGACTGTTTATCTTTTTATTCAAGCCTGCCACTTGGTTTAGTGACTGAAAACAACTTCCTGTGCCTATCCTCTTCATATTCCCTGTAGGTTCTGAGGCTTTTCCGTTTAGTAATGTGCAAAGATTGTAATCATTTCCTTTAAATCCCTCCAGCCCGTCAATACCACAACAACACATATCGTCGCCCATACTACGCAACCTATTTTCTCCTGAATAAAATTTAAGTCCATATCTATGGCATTCCGATTTTATGCTCTCAAAGTGACTTTTGAGTAAAGAGAGTGGGTAACAATTATCACTACCTATTTTCACCATTCCCTTTTTTGTCTTATAAAACTTCATGCCCTCTACTACCACACCATAAACTCCTGCATCTGCCAGTCGTGATATATTGCTCATAACATCGTTAAAAGCTTCCGGCATATATGGTTGCATTCTTACAACCACTCTTTGTACTCTTGGCGCTAGTTTTCTAACAATATCCAACCTCTCCTCGTATGTAGGACACCCTTTCTCAAGTTCATCGTACTTGCTACAAATCATTGATATCTGCACAACACAATTACATTTTGCCAACAAATCTATATACTCCGGCTCTGCAACTAGTTTTCCTTTCGTGCTTACAACAAACGGGTAACGGGTTTCGGCAAATAGTTTGAGACATTCATAGCTATTCTTAATAGCTTTCTCAATTGGTTGAAATGGGTCACTCATACCGCCCCAGTGAATTGGTATGTTCCAATCGCACCATGCTGTCTCTTTCCCTCTATTTCCATTGATAAAGGAGCGTAAAGCCTCTACTGTCTCATCTTTCTTTATCTTTGCAATATTTTGCTTCTTTTGCGCAAAGCAATATTTACAGGCATGACTGCACCCCTTATATGTGTCGAATCTTATCGGAAGATTACATAAAATAACTTGCGTTCCACATTTACATCCCATATCAAATCTCCTCTTTCACTTTTGCAATAATCGCTTCTACAAGTCCACTTTTCCCGAATTCTCTTACATATGCTTTTAACTCTTCCTGATCGGTTTTGTTGAATGATAGACTAACATTGAAAATCTCCTCAAAGGCTTTCAGTTCTTCATCTACTGTGCTTTCGTCAAGAAGGTCATCAATATCGTTTGTGAGCCTATCTATTTCTTGTTGGCTGAATCCTGTGTCAACTGCCTCATCTCCCAACTCTACAAGTAGCTCAGTCAGCTTATCACCATCCCAACCACCCTCAACTTTGTTTAAGATTATATTGAGCTGTTTCTCTTGTGTATCGTCAAGATCTACCACAGATACATTAACTTCTGCTTCTCCCTCATTTTCCAATACGGTTAACCTTTGGTGTCCGCCAACTACATTGCCCGTTCTCTTGTTCCACACAACAGGAATAAGTAATCCGTATTTCAAAATACTATCCCTCAAATTGTTGTACTCGCTATCTCCGGGCATCAGCTCTATGCGGGGATTGTATGTTGCTCGGTTAAGTTCGCTTATCTTCCTCTGCTCAATCTGCATACTATATTAACCCCTTTACTTTATTAATGATAATTGTCGCCAGTTCCGTCTTTGCGTATTTAGTATTCTTCATATATTGCTCAATAACACTACGTGTTTCTGCCGGGCATGAAAATGTCATTGTGAATGTGCTCCGTTCATTTTCCTTTGCGTACCCTGAAAAATCCTCGTCCATAAGGTCCTTTATATGGTCATACTGCATAAGAAGCCCTTGCACTTCCCATTCCTCAAAGCCTGTTAGCTCCATATCCCCAGCCTTGTCAAGCTCCTGTAATATATCCGTGAGCTTTCCAATATCCCAACGCCCTTTAACTTTATTTAGGAGGACATTCAATTTTTTCTCGTCCTTGTCCTCTAAATTTACAACCACGACCTCCAGCTCTGTTTCGCCTTTAGCTATAAGTACTTTAAATCGCTGATGTCCTCCCACAATATTTCCGGTATGCTCGTTCCAAATAATAGGCTCAACATACCCAAATTCATCAATGGAATTCTTGAGTTTTTTGTATTCTGAATCCTCTGGTTGTAAGTCTTTTCTTGGGTTATAGTCAGCCTTTTTTAGCTGCGTTACTTTTATTTTTTTAATTTCCACGCCTCATTACCCCTTTTCTTTTGTTTCGGGTCATTTGTTTGCAAAAAAATAACCACCCCCCGATAAAATTCGGAAAGTGGTTCAATAATATTTGTTAAATATCACATCTTATATTTTACACTACTAATAGTGAACTGTAAATGCCCAGTTTGTGCCCTAGAACATTTCACATTTTTTCAATACCGCCTACCCCGAATAATAATGTCGTCATATCTGCAACACACACCTCTATATCCTTATACACTGTTCTTTTGTCTATGCTTTCCTGCTGCGCTATTTCATCAGCCGACATCGGGTTGTCATCAATATATATCATCTCCAGCACATTCCAATGCCTTTTATCTTCTGCCCGGTTTGAACGATTACACATAACCCTGTATATATCGAGCATCTTATTTACATGAGTCATAATAACATGTGTTACAGCGTGATTTCTTTTTATGCTCTCTACAAATAAATTGTCTTCAAATTTTCCTCCGTCCATACGTCTCATGAGGACCTCGAAATCTTCTTCCACCCTATATGCTGTCTCTGTGTCAAACACCGCATTGTGATAGTATTTGTTGAGGTTACGATAGTTTTGTAATAATAGCTTTGTATTCTGAAACCGTTTGTCATATCGCTGCTTCTTTAATCGCTTTCTTTCTCTCTCAACCGCTCGAATTGCCGTTGCCGCTCCTATCTCTGCACCTGTTGCCGCTCCTATCGTTACACCAAGATTCACAGCCTCCTGTATCTTTTCGTCAATTCCGGTCATGCATGTATCATAGGTCGCCGCAATCGCCGTTGCAATTAATGTCTGTACATCAATCTCTCGTTTCTTCATGATTTTTCCTCCATCTCATTTTAATTCCTCTATTTCTGCTACTATGTCGCTGTATTGCTCTAAAAGTTCTCTTGTCATCTTCGCCCTCCCAGTTATTTATTTTTATATCTATCTTTAATTATTTCCCATTTGTACCATATTTGCACTTGTAAAATAGCTATCGAATATTTGAATTTATCTATACTCGTTCCATCTTCTTTTAACATTTCTAAAAGTGCTGATAATTCATGTTCATAAATATCAAGCAAATCCCTTTTATCCTTTTTCTTAGCTTATCTTCTGTTCATGCTTCTACCTCCGCATTTAGCCAATTTATGGTGGCTTTTCTGCATTCTGTAACTTT
>JGI994J12354_10003101_pt1 | contig 15741 bp, 14 predicted proteins | sample IntmicLarv3ML3BL_FD_12354 | JGI IMG/M metagenome (IMG submission 12354)
ACTGCCCGAGAAGGGACTCGAACCCCCACACCATCACTGATAAAAGATTTTGAGTCTTTCGCGTCTGCCATTCCGCCACTCGGGCTTGCCCGACGCAATATTTGCGCCCAACAAATGATATTATACAGCACTTGTATTGCTTTGTCAATAACAAAAAACAAATTCCTTATTTGCCAATTTTTTGCTTGTTTTGTTCTTTACATACAGTGGTGTGTCGATTATACTGAAGGAAGCGGGGAAGCCCCCCGAAAAAGCGGAAATGAGGTGTATATGAAGTGAAAGAAATTCGTGCTGCCATCATTGGTACGGGCATCATTGCCCACCAGCATGTAAAGGGCTATGCCGATTGTGAAGGCGTTAACATTGTGGCTGCCGCAGACATTAACGAAGCCAAGTTGAACGCGTTTTGTGATGAGCATGGCATACCGAACCGCTACCTTAGTTTTAGGGAGATGATTGCCCGCGATGATATTGATGTGGTAAGTGTTTGCCTGCACAACAATCTGCACGCCCCGGTTGCCATTGAGGTTATGCGGGCGGGCAAGCATTGCTATTGCGAGAAACCGGTGGCGGGTTCGTATCACGATGCGGCAAAGATGCTTGCGGTGTCGGAGGAAACAGGGCGGATGCTGCATGTGCAGCTTTCCCTCATCTACACCTCTGCGGCACATGCGGCGAAGAAGCTGATTGCGCAAGGGCTGCTTGGTGAGGTGTACCATGCCCGCAGCTATGGGTACCGCCGCCGTGGCCGCCCGTTTGTGGACGGCTATGCAGAGAAAGAGTTTGACTCCAAATACTGGGCAGGCGGCGGGGCGTTGTATGACATGGGGGTATACCACATATCACGACTGCTGTATTTGCTTGGTGTGCCTAAGCTTAAAAGCGTAAGCGGGCAGGTGTATCAGGAACTGGACATGCACGAGGGCAGGCGTGCCGAGGGCGGGTTTGACGTGGAGGAGTTGGGCGTAGGATTTGCCAAATACGAAAACAATCTGACCATGGACATTATCGAGGCCTGGGCGGTTCATGCCCAAGAGTTTCCGCCGTCGGAACTGTATGGTGCTAAGGGCGGGCTGTCTATCGGGGACGAGGTTGTGTATTTATCGGAAATGGCGGGCTATCCTGCCAAAACGACTTTGGATTTGAGGGCAGAAACTTACCGCACCCATAAAATCGACCCGTCACTTGCTATGTATGATGCAACCATTGCACACATGGTGGCGGCCTTGCGCGGGGAATGCGCTTTGATTGACACAAAGGATTTGGCGCTGCAAACGCTTTTGCTGTCCGAAGGGATATACCAATCGGGCAAGCTTGGGCGCGAGGTGACGGCGGAGGAGATTGCCGCCATGAGCAAATCAAGCTTCATTACGCAGCAGGATGTTGGCTTTGATGTATTCCATTATTCCATATAAGGAGGCAGAATTATGAATGCAATGAACAATTTTGCGGTTATGTCGTACTCGTTTCACGGCCTGAAAAATGTGGGGGCTATCAATTTGTTCGGGTATCTGGAAACGGTGCGCTATCGTTACGATTTGCGCACAGCGGATATTTGGAACGGCTTTATTGAGTCTTATGACGAAGCCTACATAAGGCTGGTCAAACAAAACTTGGAAGAACGCGATTTGACAGTCGTGAATCTCTGTTGTGATGGTGCGCACGTTTGGGACAATGACCCGGAAAAACGCGAAAAATACGAGAAAATGGCGTGGGATTGCCTGCGTTTTGCCAAAGGCGTCGGCGCAAAATCTATCCGAATTGATGCCGGTGTGCGCGAAATGAAATTTTCTGATGAACAACTGGCCTATGTGGCTGCGAAATACAAGGAATACTGCGCATTTGCGGCAGAATTTGGTGCCAAAGTAGGCACAGAGAACCACTGGGGCGCCACCACAAACTTGAAGGAACTAAACCGCCTTTTTGACGCGATGGAGGGTGTGGATAATTTTGCCATGCTTCTGCATCTGGGCAACTGGACAGATGAAGGCGAGGCGCAGAGGGCGCAGAATGACGAAGCTATGATTTCCAAAGCCATGCACATCCATATCAATTTCGAGCATTGCGTGGATGCCGACAATGTGCTGCCGCCGCTTATGAAGGCGGGGTATCCAGGTTGCTGGACGGTGGAGAGCCATTTGTCTACCAACGAATACAACAATGTGGCATTTCAATTGGCGCAGTTAAAGCGCGTGATTGCGCCGATGAACTATGCAGGGCATTGGTCAGACGCGCCGCCGTTTGTGAAAGAATAAGGGGAGGGTTTGCCTGTGAATCTGAACAAACAAGAATATTTGCAGAAAGTGGCGGGCTGCTGGATGGGTAAAAACATCGGCGGCACTGTGGGCGCGCCTTTTGAATGGAAGCGTCAAGTGAACGACATTTCGTTTTACACGCAAAATTTGCAAGGCGAACCGGAGCCGAATGACGATTTGGACATACAGCTTCTGTGGCTGATTGCGATGGAGCGTGAGGGCGTGCATGTGGATGCCAAGTTGTTGGGCGAATATTGGCTGAATTTTGTGACCCCGCATTGGGCAGAGTACGGAAACGGCAAAATCAATATGCGCAGCGGCCTGATGCCGCCTTTGTCCGGGTCAGTCAATAACGATTATAAAGACAGTTGCGGAAGCTTTATTCGTTCAGAGATTTGGGCTTGCGTTTGCCCGGGTGCGCCCATGCGGGCGGCACGGTATGCTATTGAGGATTCCGCCATTGACCATGGCACAGGGGAAGGCACATATGCGGAGATTTTCACGGTGGTGCTGGAAAGCGCGGCGTTTGTAGAAAATGATTTGCGGAAGCTTATCAATATCGGCCTGCACTTTATCCCGGCGGATTGTGCCATTGCGGGGGCGGTGCGTTTGGTCACGGATTGCTTCGATGGAGGCATGTCGTGGCGGGAGGCGCGCGAAGAAATTATGAAGCACTATCGCGGTATGGCGGCGTTTGGTTCCTATCATCATATCTCGCAGGAGGATGTGGATAAAGGATTCTTTGACGGCCAAATCGGGTGGGATGCGCCTTCGAATATCGGGATTATGGTTCTGGGTTTGTTGTACGGAGGGGACGATTTCGATAAAGTGATGTGCATTACGGTCAACTGTGGTGAGGATACAGATTGTACTGCCGCGACGGCCGGTTCTATCTTCGGCATCATGTATGGCATTGATGCCATACCCGAAAAATGGACGAAACCTATCGGGCGCGGCATCAAAACGATTGTGCTGAATCTGGGCGATTTGCCTAACGTGCCGCGCGACATCGACAATTTAACGTGTCGCACGGCGGAGATGGCAGAGAAGGTCATTAAGGCTTTCGCGCTGCCCTTGCAGCTTTCCGACGCGGCGACCGCGCTTGACGCGGATGTGGACGGGCTTCTGCGCCCGGATTGCGCCCCGCTGTATGAAAACTGGGGGCGTGTAGTGTTTACCTTTGATTTGCTGGAGGCGGCGGTGGACTACGGCGGGGATCCGTATATTGTGGAAGGTGAACAGAAAGAGATCACCATTTATTTGAAGAACCGGTTTTTCTCGCAGCACAATTTGGATATCCGCGTGTTTGCGGATGATGATGTGCTGGTGCGCCCGTCCGAGTATGGCACGGCGTTTATCGGTACGCTGAGTGGCAGTCAAGTATCGTTCAAACTGGCTTTTGAAACGGTGTACCTGCATTCGACAGAGGCGCGCGCCATTGTACAAATTACGGAAAAGGGCCGCCATACAGTGATGCTGATTCCGATTGTTTTATTGAATGGGGCGTTTCGGAGGTGACAAAGTGATCGTCAACCGATTGAAAACAAACCGTGTGACAAATCCTTTGGGGTTTGACTATTCCGACGGCGGCATTCGCCTGTCTTTTGTGGCGGGGCAAACGGATGCCAAGAAAATGACTGCGGCGCGTATCGAGGTTGCAATTATTGAGAAATAGGTTGAAGGCGGCGAGAGCGGAAAAAGAGCTTTCGCAAGCGGCTTTGGACGAAAGTCCGGCAGCGAAGCTGGCGCTGATTCTGTTGTGTGGCGCTGGATAAAAAATTCGAGGAGTTATTTTACTCCGAATGAACAAAGAAAAGCAGATTTTATTATGTGCGGATGAAAGTGTATGGTGTTGTCAAGAGATAAAAAGATACTGGTGGGTTGTTTTGTGATTTCGGCCATTTCGACGGTTGTGATGGTCGTAAGCGCGATAATCAACCCGGAAACAAGCTCGTTGCCCGTCATTGTTAGCACTGGCATTGTGCCGATTGTCTGGGCACTGCGCTTATAATGCCCGCTAAAAATGGTGAAAAATAAGTGGAATCAATCAATAAACCGGGGCCTGCACAATTTTGTGCAGGCCCCGGTTTATTGATAAGGTTATGAGGCTGCTTGGGGGTTATCCTCATTCTCCTCGATATTGCCGCACTGCCTCTATCATGGCGAGGTAATTTTCGGTAGGGATATAACCCGGCACCGAGTTGCCCGTACTAAACGCGATGCCGCCATGCCCCTCACAGGCATGTAGCACATCGGTCACGTATTGCGCCACGCCTTTTGTATCAAGCAGGCACAGCTCGCTTGCGTCAATACCGCCAAAATTGCCGATGCGGTTGCCATAGCGGTTCACCCATTCGGTAAAGGGCGCGATGATGTCCTCGTTAGAGTGCTTGGCGTCAATGCCTGCCGCGATAAGATCCTCCATCACGCCGAATATGTTGCCGCAGGAATGCAGGAGGAACTTCTTGCCGTAGGAATGCACCGCGTCGATAATGCCCTTGTAGGCCGGGATAATGAACTGCCGTATATCGTCCTCAGGCAGCAAAGTTGCGCTTTTAAACCCTAAATCGTCGCCGAACCGCATCACGCAGAATGAGTCCGCGAACTCTGCCAAAAACCGCTTCCATATAATGAGGTTTGTTTCGCCCACTTTCTTGAACAAATCCGCGTACAGTTCGGGGTCATCTTCCCGGATATAACATAAATCCATATATCCCACAATTTCCTGCACACACTCAAATATGCCGTTGCCCACGCCGCCAATGCCTTTCATACCTGCGGGTAGCACTTCCGCAAACGTGCGAAACCAATCCGTATTTTTGGTGAAGTACAGGTCGGGAATCTCCGCCCATGGATATTTCTCGAAATCCTCGCGCGTTTTGATAACGCCGTCCTTATGCCCGCCTAAACAGCCGCTGCCGGGCATGCTGGGGCCGATGCATATTTCATAGGACACCGTATCGTAACCCATCTCATAATAAAAACGGCAGTATTCCTTCAGATACTCCTTACGCCCGCTTGCGCCTTCCTTGGATAAGTGCGATATGGGTTTGCCCAGCACGCGCTCGATAAAATCAATGTTGACGACATGCTCGTACAGGGGTTGTCGCTTGGCGGCGCGGTTGCTTGCCGCATCCACTATGTGTTGATAATCGGGTTGAAACACGGTACCATCCTCCTTTGTGTATCTTATTTAGTCATTGTACCATATCCCTTCCGTTTCGCAAACAATTTTCGCAAAATAATCTTGCCGCGCCATATCCGCTGCCCCATGCCCCACAATACGGCACACGCCGCAGGCACCAGCACCGTCAGCCCCCAAAGTCCGGCCGCTCGCGCAAGCGTCCAAAGCGGTTTGTCGGATAATGTTGCCATGGCGGGTACGCTTTCGGCCAAAGCGGTTTCAAAAAACGGGAACATAAGGAAGCCGAACAGCACTGCCATCCCTGCGTGAATCAGTTTGGAAACGAGATATGGCGCGGCCTTAATGTCTGTGCGGCTTACAAAGCCGAGGGCCTGCGCGTGAACAGACAGCCCGCCCCACGATATAACGGCAGCGGCGGCCAGGAGGCCTTCTTTGGTCGTGCCAAACACGGCGGTTTGCCTTGCGCCGTTTGTCATTTCAAGCGCGCCTGTAAAGAGCCCTGACAAAAGCCCGTGGCTTAAGCCGAGGCGGCTTGTTAGGGGGAATGCCGCGCTTTCGATTGCAGCGGGCACGCCCAGCAGTTCCAGCGCTTTGACGATAACCCCGAACAGCACAATATACCCGCCGACATGCAGAAGTGTTTCCATGGTATCGGCCACGCTTTGTTTCAGTATGCTGCCAAACGGGCGGCCGTCTTTGCGCCTGGCTTCAGCCATGCTTTTGATGGCCGAGGGAAGGATGTGCCGTGCGGGCATGGCGGCGCGGTGTGTTGCGCGCGGCGATAGGAAACGAAATAAAAGCCCTGCCAAAATTGCGCCGCCATAATGTGCGGTTAGCAAAAACCAGCCCGCCGCCGTGCTTTTGAACATGCCATTTGCCACCGCCCCAATGATGAAAAGCGGGCCGGCGTTGCTGGCAAGGGATGCCATTCTTTGCGCCTCCGATTGTGTCAGCGTCCCCTTTTCGCGCAGTTCTGCCGTGACCTTAGCCCCCACAGGATAGCCGGACATAATACCGACTGCCATGGCAAAACCGCCGCTGCCGCTTACCCCGAAAACCGTTTGCATAAACGGCTCCAGAAGCACAGCCAAAAAATGTGCGGCCCCCAAACCCATCAACAGATTAGCGCCTGCCACAAAAGGCAGTAAAGAGGGCAGGACGTTGTTGAACCACAGCAAAAGCCCTTCCTGTGCGGCGGCAATGGTTTCGCGGGGGAACAGAATGATAAGCAGATTGAAAACCAACACCCCCGCAGGCAAAATCAGCGGCGAGAGGGCAGGTGGGGTCTTTGCGGACGGTGTTTTGGTATATGGCTCCAAGGCGGTCGCCTCCTTTTGAAAATTTTATGAAACAAACCCTTCCAAAATGCCTTTGGTTTTGCTATAATACTTTACAGTGCAAAAGAGAGGTGAGATATTTGGAACCAAATGAAAGATACATCCGCCTGCTGGCGCAGACTTATCAGAACGAAGACGCGGTATGCGAGGAAATCGTCAACTTGCAAGCCGTTCTCCGTTTGCCCAAAGGGACAGAGCATTTTGTTTCCGATATTCATGGGGAATATGACTCCTTCGGGCATGTGCTTAAAAATGCGTCGGGCGTTATCAAAAATTATGTGGATGAATTGTTTGGTACCACTTTGCTGGGTGCAGAGAAGCGCAATCTGGCGACTTTGATCTATTATCCCGCGCAAAAAATGGAATTGGTGCGCAAGAAAACGGCGGAGGAGGATATGCCTGCGTGGTACAAGGTGCATTTGTTCCGTATGCTTGTTATATGCAAAAGGGTGGCATCCAAGTACACTTGGTCGAAGGTGCGCAAGGCTTTGCCTGTGCAGTTTGGATACGTGTTGGAGGAACTGATACACGAAAGCGTAGACAAACTTCATAAATCGGGGTATTACAACGAAATCATTGACGCGGTGATACGCCTTGACCGTGCGGAGGGCTTGATTGTGGCACTGGCGGGCGTGATACAGAGGCTTGCGGTTGACCATCTGCATGTGATAGGCGATATATTTGACCGTGGCAGCGGAGCCGACCGCATTATGGATACATTGGAGGCGTACCACTCCGTGGATGTGCAGTGGGGCAATCATGACATATCGTGGATGGGGGCGGCCTCGGGGAGCGATGCGAGCATATGTAATGTTATACGGGTGTCGGCGCGGTATAACAATTTGCATACGATAGAGGAGGGGTACGGCATCAATCTGGTGCCATTGGCAACCTTTGCCATGGACCGGTACAGACGAACCGATTGCGCCCGGTTTGCGCCGGAGAACTTGAATGGTTTACGCTTAAGCGAAACGGAAATGCGGCATATTTCTATGATGCAGAAAGCCATCACAGTGATACAGCTTAAAGTCGAGGCGGCCGCCATTTGCCGCAATCCCGCATATGGGATGGACGACCGTTTGCTGTTGCATCGGGCGGATTGGGTGAAGGGCATGATTGAGATTGACGGGAAGGAATACGCCCTGGCGGATGCGGACTGCCCAACGGTTGACCCTGCGGATCCGTATGCCCTGACGGCGGAGGAGCAAGCGGTTATGGAGAAACTCCGCCATTCCTTCACCCACAGCGAGAAGCTGCAAAGGCATGTACGGTTTTTGTTTAACAAAGGCGGCATGTACCGCATATACAACAAAAATCTGCTGTTCCACGGCTGTATACCGATGCAGGCGGACGGCTCCTTGAAGGAGGTTGTACTGCCCGGCATTCGGGCATCGGGGCGGAGGCTGCTGGACGATATTGAGGCCTCGATACGGCGTGGGCGTTTTGCCCCGCGCGGTTCGGGTGAGCGTCAGGCGGGGCTTGATTTGATGTGGTATCTTTGGTGCGGGGCGGATTCGCCGCTGTATGGCAAGGATAAGATGACGACGTTTGAGCGGTTGTTTATTGGCGAGGAAAGCTTATGTGCGGAGGAGAAGGACGCGTATTATGAACTGCGCAACGAGGAGGCTGTGTGTTGTGCGGTGCTTGCGGATTTTGGGCTGGATGCACGAGAGTCCCGCATCATTAACGGGCATGTGCCTGTGAAAGTGGCCAAGGGTGAGAACCCCGTGAAGGCCAATGGGCGCTTGGTCGTGATTGACGGTGGATTTGCCAAGGCCTATCAGCAAGTGACGGGGATTGCGGGTTATACGCTTATCAGCAATTCGCAGGGGCTTTTGCTGGCCTCGCACGAGCCGTTTGTCAGCACGGCGAACGCCATCGAAAACGAGGTGGACATTGTGTCCAACACATCGTATATTGAGCTTGCGCCCGTGCGCAAACGTGTGTATGACACCGATACGGGACAAATGTTTAGGGATAAAATTAGGGAGTTGGAGGCGCTGCTTGCGGCATACCGAAGCGGCTCGATTACGGAAACGCGGCCGGAGTAGGGGAATCCTTTAGCGGCCTGTTGGCAAAATGATATGATACACCTTGCAATCAATACACAATTAATGGAGGATGAGAAACATGAATCAATCGGCAAAACGGTACGGCATTTTGGTAATAGGCACGCTGGTGCTTCTGTTTTTGGGGATGATATACGCGTGGTCAAACTTCTCTAACCCTTTGGAACAGCATTTCGGCTGGGTGCGCAGCCAAACGTCAAATGTCTTTACGCTGTCACTTGTCACGTTTTGTTTGGGCGGCCTGTGCGGCGGGCTGCTGATCCGCAAGATATCCGCGGCATGGATATTGCGGATATCGTCAGCGTGTATGATCATCGGGTTTTTGCTGTCTGCGCGGGTAACGGCGCTGTGGCAGATATATATTACATACGGTGTGCTGTGCGGCTTTGGGGTTGGATTGACGTACAATGCGGTGCTGTCTACGGTGGTACGTTGGTTTGGCGATAAGGTTGCTTTTTGCTCGGGCGTGCTGCTAATGGGTTTTGGTTCGGGCGGGCTTTTGCTGGGCACGGCGGCCACATCTGTGATTGAGCTGTATGGATGGAGTACGGCATTTCTGGGCATTGGCATTTTGGGTTTTGCGGTGCTTGTGATTGCTTCGTTTTGCATTGCCCCGCCGAAAGAAGGCGCAAATGGCGCGGCCAAAGCGGCGCAATCCACCGGGCTTGAGCTGCCCCCGGGTAAGGTTATCCGTTCTAAGAGTTTTTGGATGCTGTTTCTGTGGGGGTCGCTTGCCAGCTCCTGCGGGCTTGCCGTTATCGGGCAGGGGTCGCCGATTGCCGGCTCTGTCGGGGCGTCTGCCGGTGTTGCGGCGCTTGCGGTCGGTACCATTTCCGTGTTTAATGGGCTGGGGCGTGTGATTATGGGCATTGTGTACGCCAAGATCAGCCGCCGCACCTCTATGTTCATGATTTGCGGAGGATATTTACTGGCGGTGGCGGCATTGCTTTTGGCGGTACACACGCAGATGCTGGCCATTGTGTTTATCGGGTTTGCGCTGGTCGGATTGTCCTATGGTTTTACCCCCGCGTTTGGTGTAACCATTGTGCGCGAGTTTTTCGGTGCCAAGCATTACAGTGTGAATATGAGTTTGTTCAACCTGCACTTGATTGTCAGCGCCATACTTGGCTCATCGGTTGTGGGTTGGTTTGTGTCGTCGAACGGATACCAGTTCGGTTTGGCGATTGGCTTGGGTTTGGCGATGTTTGGAGCCGTGCTGGCGCCGTTTGCCTCGGTAAAACCTAAAGCATAGATGTTTGTATGGAAGGCCCCGTCCGAAGCTGTTTCGGATGGGGCTTTTGCGTGTATAAATGCCGTTTTGTGGGCATGTTACCAATTCGTAATAAAAAATTAACGCAAAAATCCGTATTTATTCTGTTCTAATGTGAAAACATGTGCTATAATGATGTGGTTGCAAATAAAACTGTTCTGTTTGACCCGAAAGGACTATGGGTATGTTAAAGAAAATTTTGCCATTTGTTGCCTTGGTTTGCGCCTTGGTTTGGACAGGCTGCGACGGCATAGCGGAGTATTGGGAGAAACCAAACACGAATACGCCCGACACCGTTCTAACCCCGGCGACATATCTGACCCATTACATACCGGCGCCCGCCCCAGACTTTTCTTTGTACCGCACGAATATAGAGGCAAAGGGCATTTATATCACATCAAACATCGCGGGGCTGGGCGGCGCGTTTAAAGAGCGGTTGGCCATGATTGAAAGAACGGAGCTGAATACCGTTGTTATCGATGTGAAGGCAGATGAGGGGTATATTACATTTAGGGGCAAAATCCCTCTGGCGGATGAATTGGGCATCGCAGTCAACAACATTCCCGATTTTGACGGCCTTATGAAAACGCTGGCGGAACGAGAGATATATACCATTGCGCGCTTGGTGGTGTTTAAGGACGACACCATCGTGAACATACGCCCGGACTTTGCCATAGGGGTGACGGACGGTTCAAACGGCGGCATTTACCGCCAGCGCGATGGCAACAATATCTATGGTACAGCGTGGCTGAACCCGTATAACCGCGATGTGTGGGAGTATACGGTTGAGCTCGCCTTGCAAATCGCGGCCTTGGGTTTTGACGAGATACAGTTCGACTATGTGCGTTTCCCGACTGACCGCACCATGCAGGTGGCGGATTTCGGTGACACGGGCGGCCTTTCCCGGATCGAGATTTTGACGGAGTTTTCGAAGTATGCCTATGCGCGCATCAGCCCTACGGGTGTAAAGCTTTCAGCAGATATATTCGGCACCGTCATTAATTCGGCTCTTGATGCATCTTTAATCGGGCAGGATTTGGTGGAGCTGGCAAAAATTTATGATGTTGTATGCCCCATGGTGTATCCATCGCACTATGTAAATGGCGCGATGGGCATTGAGCATCCGGATTTGTCGCCGTATGACGTAATCTACCGCTCTATGGCCATCACATTGGCGCAGCTTAAAACCATCCCCGCGGGCGAGCATGTTGCCATTGTGCGACCGTGGCTGCAAGATTTTACGGCCACATGGGTGAACCCGCATCAAGTGTACGGCGGGACGCAGCTTAGGGAGCAGATTGAAGCCTGTTATGATGCGGGGTTGACGGAATGGCTGTTATGGAACGCCAGGAATGAGTACTCCGAGGAGGGGCTTTTGCCTGCTGAGAAAGAGTGATCGCTTAATTAAGGGAGTGAGCCAGTGATTGACCCGCAAAAAATTATCACCATGACAAAGCTCGCCATATATGATAAAGAGGGTGCGGAGCAGGATTTGAACGCAGACCGTTTCTTCCGCCACGATTTTATCTATAGACGCAATATGTGGCTTCGGCTATACGTTGTTGTCGGCAGTTTGATTGTTATTGGATTTCGGATACTGCATATGGTGGCCGTTGACCAAGTTGATTTGTTCTCGCTGAATTTTCAAGAGGAACTGATAAACGCGGCGCTGTTTATCCTTATACTGCAAGTGGCGTACAGCATTATCGGCACGGTTCAATATACAGTGGAATACGAAAAGTCACAAAAGCGGATGAGGGCGTATTTTGCGTTGATGGACAAGTTGGATCCGCCGGAGGCCGAAGCGGAGCCGGAGCCTGTTCGCCGCACTGCACCAAGATTACGCCCACATCAAAATCCCGAGGCAAGGGTAAGGAAGGAGCCGGAACACACATATGGAACAGCTTCTATGGATACGCGAAAACATCATAAGTTATTATAAAAAATTTGAAATCCCCGTTGTATTTGCGGCCAAACTGATTGCCGGTTTGGTTTTGTTTCAAATGATTGGGGAGATAGGGCTGTGGCGCGAGGAGTTTGCGCTGTTGTTTACCAAACCGTTTGATTTCCCGTTTTATATGCTTATGGCCGTTTTGTTTGCGATATTGCCGCCAACGGCGGGGAATGTGTTGGTGCTGGGCACCATTTTGCTGCAAATTTCACAGTCGCTTGAGGTTGCGGTGTTTGTGTTTCTTTTGTTGGTTTGCGTGCTTGCATTTTACGGGCGCGTATCGCCGAAGAAAAGCTATCTGATTATTGCGATGGTGGTTGCTTTTCACTGGAATTTGCCTTATGCGGTAGTGTTGTTTGCGGGACTGTATTTGGGCGCAGCAAGCGTGATACCCATTGCGATAGGCACGTGGATTTCTTCGTTAGTGCCATTTTTTACGAATCTTGCCGACACGGTGCGAACCCCTGAGCAGATTGATTTGATTGGTTTGCCTGCGGTGTTTTTCGACTTATATAAAACGATATTTGAACATATGACGGGCAATTTGGATTGGGTGGTATGGGCATTTGTGTTGGCCATGGCGGCTTTGGCGGTTCATGCGATATCTAAGCTGTCTTTGCCATATGTGAAGGAGATTGCCATAGGCACAGGTGGGCTGGTTACGATTATAGGAATGGGAATTGTCAGCAGTGTTGTGGATGTGGACATTTCCATGGGCGGTGTAATCGGCGGCGTTCTGCTGAGCGTGGTTTTGGTGGAATTGGTGCGCCTCTTTGACAGCATACTGGACTATAGGCGTGTGGAGCGCGTGCAGTTTGAAGATGAGGATAATTATTACTATGTAAAAGTTATCCCTAAAATTGTGGGCCGCCATCCCGCGGAAACGAAAATAGAGGGAGCAGCTTACGAGGATGAAGTTGGGTCGGCGCCCAAAAGTGCAGGATTGCGCAGAGAGGAGCGCCGCCCCCCCAGAGGTGAAGCGCCCGAGGGCGTGGCCGCCAGGGAACAGGCAGCCAGACGCGCTGTGGCCAGACGTGCCGCCGGTTTAGAGGGTTCCGGTGGGTTGAACGTCCGCCCGGAGGCAAGGGAGGCGGCGCGCCCGATGCGTCCGAAATCGGATTTGGCGGAAACAAGCGTGCGTCCGCACAATCTTGAACGCGCCGGAACCGGTGAACGCAGGCCGCTTCCTCCCGTTCGCCGAGCCGAGCCAAGGCCCAAACCCGATTTGGAACGCAGGGGCAGGGCGGCCGATGATGAGGCCGCGCGCGAGTAAACAAAAAGCAGTGCGCAGGGGGTGTAGGATGTGGCGGAATTTCTGAGCAATTTGTTTTCGGGGCTGTTTCGTATGCCCAGAATCGGATTGAACTCGATTATTGACATTTTAATCATCGCGTTTATCATATACAAGGTAATAGAGTGGGTGCGCGAAACACGCGCGTGGTCGCTTTTGAAGGGTCTTGCGGTGGTAATCTTTATATACGGCATGTCTGTGCTTTTAGGGCTGGACGCATTGCAGTGGATTATTACCAATACGCTTAGTGTGGGCTTGATGGTGGTGGTCGTCATTTTCCAGCCGGAGGTGCGCAAAGCGCTGGAGCAGTTGGGTAAGGGTAAGCTTGTGACACTCTTTACAAACGACGAGCAAGAGAATGAGAAGATAAGCCTGCACACCGTTGACGAAATCGTATCCGCTGCCAAGAAAATGTCCGTTGCACGCACAGGCGCGCTGATGATTGTTGAGCAGGATGTGGCGCTGGGCGATTTGATTGACACGGGTCTGCCGATTGATGCGGCGGTATCCAGTCAGCTTTTGATTAACATATTTGAGGATAAAACCCCTTTGCATGATGGGGCAGTCGTTATATGCAACAACCGCATTGCCGCCGCCACGTGTATATTGCCGCTGACGCAGAAAGAGGTTGCCTCCGAGCTTGGCACGCGCCACCGTGCGGCCATTGGCGCAAGCGAGGTGTCGGATGCGTACTGTGTGGTAGTGTCGGAGGAAACGGGTGCCGTTTCCATCGCGAAGGGCGGCCAAATTTACCGCAGCCTGTCCGAGCAGGAGATGCGCAATATGCTGACAGAAAATAAGAAGCCGCCAAAGCGCAAGCTTGTGCTGTGGAAAGGACGGCGAGGCAATGAGTAAACCCAGAAGCAAACGTATAGGAAGAAACATAGGCTGGCAGGTGCTTTCTCTTATTCTGGCCTTCTTTGTGTGGTATGTGTGCATCACCTTGGCTGATCCTGAGAAAAGCGCAACATTTAAGATTGCACTGCAACTGGAAAACGAGGATATGCTGACAAAGTACAATAAAATTTTGCAAAACAAGAACGATTTGCTGGATAAAGAAATCACGATCCAAGTTAAAGGCAGCACGAAAGTGATTGATGAGCTGTTAAGCAGCAGCACCCCGCCGTTTATCGCGTATATTGACTTAAGCAAGGCGGAAATCTTGAACGCCACGCAGATAGGCGAGTATATCACGACAAATGTTATCGTGCCAGACATTGGCGCGGATGTTACGATTGAGCGGCAGACACCTATGGAAACAGGGATACAGCTTGATAAAATCATTGAGAAAAACTTTCCGATCACTGTGACTGAGCTTGGCGCGGTTAGGGACGGTTATGTGGCGATGTCCTCCGATAAGAAATCAAACCCCGATTTTATACGTATCAGAGGGGCGAACATCACGCTGTCCAAAATCAATTACATGAGCATTGAGGTTAATGTCAATGCCGCAGAGGGTGATGTGGTGGTGACGGATGTGCCTAAGGCCTACAATGAGGACGGCGAAGAAATCAGAGAGTTTGAGTTTGTGGGCATCAGGGATGTAACTGTGACGGTGCCTGTCTATAAAATAGGAACGCTTACCATACAGCAGCCGCAATTTAAGGGCGACCCGCCGGAAGGTTTCGCGGTGGCGGGTTTGCCGGATTGGACGCCTAAACAGATTCGCGTTATCGGCCCGGCAGAGGATATCGCGGCGCTGCAGCCAATTGAGCTGATGCCGATTGACGTAACAGGGCAGACGGAGGGCTTCAGTTGGGAGTATGATTTGCGGACGCATATTGAAAAAAACATACGCTTTGTAAACACGGAAGATTATACGGCTGTCGTAACGGTAAATATCGAGCCGGAGATGGCAAAGAGCTTTGTTATTCCTGTATCTGATTTGACGGTGAACGGTGGCATGATGCCGGGCATTGAGTTTTTGACAGAGAGTGTGGAGGTCACCGTATACGGGCGCAAATCCCTTGTGGAGCCGCTGGTGGAAATTACGGGTGTTTTGCAGCTTGCAGACGCGGGTATTACGGAGCCGGGCGAATATGATCTGGTGGTGGAATGGCGGCCTCGCGGCGGGGTAAGCGTAATCAGTGAAGCGTCTGTTGTGCGTGTGCTGATGCGCGTGCCGGAGCCGAGCACAGGTGAAACGAATACTTCGACGGAATAGGCAAACAGAAAGAAGGCGCGTAACATGGGTAAGCTTTTCGGAACCGATGGCGTAAGAGGTCTGGCAAATGTGGAACTGACACCGGAGTTGGCATTTAATCTGGGTCGTGCCGGGGCGTATGTGATTACCAAGGAAACCAACCATACACCGAAGATCCTTATAGGCACGGATACGCGCATATCGGCAGATATGCTGGAAGCGGCTTTAACGGCGGGCATGTGTTCCGTCGGGGCGGAAGTGATTTCCGCGGGTGTGCTGC